>JGI24139J26690_1000088_pt1 | contig 11403 bp, 6 predicted proteins | sample BarGraIncu00221A_FD_26690 | JGI IMG/M metagenome (IMG submission 26690)
CAAGCATAATGAAATCTGGATCAAGATACGGTATTTTTAATATTTATATATTAATAAGGAAAATAGACAAATTTAACAGACATCTGCGGAAGGTCAGATTTGTCCAAACCGTATCTGCTTTTGGTCTCCATTACCTGCATTTTTATTTTCTTCTTGTTTCCCTCAATGTTTCCCCTTTTACAACTTCAGATGGGCAGATTTTTTGAACTCACAATTTTATATATAGAGGAGTAAACAAGGAGATTACAAATCTGAGAAATAAACATCAAATAGAATAAAAATCAGAATGGATATTGTAAGATTTACTGTAGGAATCTTGACCCCTTCAAGGAAAACGAAAGACGGGGCTTTCAGGTGGTAGTCAATGGAACTCGAGAAAACTTCCGACGGCAGGGTTGTTGCATTTATCGATATCGGGACTAACTCGATCCGTCTCCTCTTGGTCCGGATTAATCCCAATGGATCTTTCCAGCCCCTTACCAAGCAGAAGGAAACAGTCCGGCTTGGTGATAAGGAATTCATAGATCGAATTTTGCAGCCGCAGGCGATCGAGCGCGCAGTTATTGTCTGTAAAAAATTCATGGAACTTGCCAGAGCCTACCGGGCAGAAGAAGTCGTAGCAGTAGCTACCTCGGCGACNCGGGATGCGAGCAATAAGGTTCAACTTCTCGAAATGTTGAAAAAAGAGGCAAACCTGGAGGTCTGCACGATTTCAGGAATGGAAGAAGCCCGGCTGATCTACCTTGGGGTCTCAAGTGGGCTTCGGCTAGGGTACTTAAAGGCCATGTTCATTGATATCGGAGGTGGAAGTACCGAAGTATCAGTTGGGGACCAGAGGCATTGTTACTTCCTTGACTCCCTTAACCTTGGAGCCGTTCGTCTGACAAATATGTTTCTCCCGGATGAGACAGGCCCCGTTTCCGAAGAACAGTATGAACAGATTAAAACCTATATCCGGCGCGAGGCCTCGGATGTAACAAAAGAGCTTTCCAAATACACGGTAAGCTGTGTGGTTGGAAGTTCAGGGACAATAGAAAACCTTGCTAGGATTGCTTTTGTTTATCTGCGCGGGACAGCACATGAAAGCTATGAGAAACTGGAGTATGAACATCTGAAGAAGATTGTCAGGGCTATGTCCACCCTGCCCCTTGAAGAGCGGCGCAAGTTTCCTGGGATCAATGCTCAGAGGGCGGATATTATCATCTCAGGGGCTGCAATTATCGAGACTTTTATGGAGGAACTGGGGCTTTCCGAAATCAGGGTCAGTAAATACGGGCTNAGAGAAGGACTGCTCGTAGATTACATTTCAAAGAGTGAGTTTTCNTACATGATTACCCAGATGTCTGTAAGAAAGCGCAGCATTATGCAGCTTGGACTTACCTGCAACTTCGACGAGGAACATGCCCATACCGTCACCAGACTGGCTCTAGAACTCTTTGACAGTATTCAGGCGCTTGGAATCTATGAGTTCAGGGAAGGGGAAAGGGAGCTTCTTGAGTACGGTTCGACTCTGCATGACATCGGGACATTTCTTTCCTACGACACCCATCAGGCCCATGCTTATCACCTTATAAGGGAGAGCAACCTTCCAGGTTTTCAGCCTGAAGAAATCGANATCATTGCAAACCTTGCCTATTTTCACAGGAAAAACACTCCGAAGAAGAAACATCCTAATCTCACAGGACTTAATAAAGATGCAATAAATAGCATTAAGGTCCTGAGTGCCCTTCTCCGCATAGCAGAAGGTCTTGACCGTTCCCATACCTGNATTGTTTCCCATGTTCGATTCTACATTGCCTCTACCGACAGCCTGGTTCTTGAAATGCACGCTCAGCGAGAGTGCCAGCTAGAGATATGGGAGGTAGAGAAGCAGAAAAAATATTTCAAGAAAATCTTTGGGTACAGTCTCCAATCCAAAGTTCTTATAGAACAGGGCGCAGAAGCTCCTTTAGTTCTTGAAGGAAATGCAGAACTGGAGGACACTCCAGAAGTTAAAATATCCTCAAAAAATTAAGAGATTCTCAATTAAAGTTGAGTGAGTTCTTCGGGAGAAAACTCGGTAAAAATCATGCAGGATTTTCGTACAGGCTTTTGATTGCGCGTTCAATCCTTCCCCTGAACTCTCCATTCCGTATTTTTTCCCAGGCTTCAGGGAATGTATCGAGTAGCATCTGAAGTTCTTTTTCCCTATATTCGCGATAGGCTTCAATTCCTTCCATACATTCGGAGAACGCTTCTTTCCCGGAGATTTTCCCATCTTCGACAGAGCCCAATTTCCCGGTTCCCAGGCAGGAGCCCAGTAGACCAACTTCAACTATTGCGTCATGCAGGTTCCCCAGGTGGTCCTGGAGATTTTTGAACTCTGTTATCAAGGCTTTTGCATCTTCTCCAAGCACACCCTCAAAGAACTCAAGAGTATAACGCATCCCTTTTGCTGCAATCCTGAGCCTGTGCAGGCGGCCCACAGGAAGGTAAGGTCCTTCTACCCACTCGGAGTAAGCGTTAATGTCAGCCAGGCGTGCATAAAGTATCGAAGGAAGCACATCCCTTACCCTGTGAGGCAAAGCATCATATTTTTTGTTAGTTGTCTGGAGGGTCAGAGTTTCGGGAGAGGTCAGAGCATCCGAAAAATCCTTCTTGAAATGGCTGTACTTTTCGCTGTCTAGATAATCAAGCATGTCTTTCCTGGCTTTTTCTCTCTCCTTTTCAAGTAATGCAAAAAGCGGGTCCAGATCGTGTTCATGCCCTGAAGGAAGGGTTTTCAAGTATTTTTCCGCTTTTTCCCGGAAAACATCCAGATCCCTGACCTTCCCAAGTGAGCCAAGTGTTCTCTTGAGCCCTTTAAGATGGGGCTCCAGCTTTTCGGAATCAAGATAAGCCTCAAAGACTTTTGCTGCTGCCCTTATCCTTCGGACTGCAACGCGCATATCATGCACTTCCTCGATTTCTTCTCCTTTTATGGTTCCCTTTTCATGTGAGAGCATACAGGAGAATTGAAAGGAAATTATCCTGCAGGCAAGCCAGGCCATGGAGTCTATGGGTTTGACAGTCACCTTTTTCGATGAGATCAATTTTTTCTTTTCTGACTTTTTTTCCTTCCCGATTTCTTTCTTTGTTCTAAATTCTTCTTCGGTTCCTACTTTTTCTTCCTCCGAAACCTGCGTGAATAGGAGTTTCCTTCCGAAGAGAGATTTCCAGAGTTCACTTTTTCTCTCAGTTATCTTTGCAGCTTTTTTAGTCTCAACTCCTATTACTTCTATCTCAAGAGCATCTCCAAGCTGTCTTATCATTCCTGGCCGGGCTTCGTATGGAGATTCGAAAAGGTCTGCAATTCGCATGATAGCCGCAAGCATAAGGGCTTTATTCTGGAAACCGGGAGGCAGTTTAGCATGGGAGCCTTTAAGGATCGAAATAATATTTTTGTCACTTATGTATGGGTTCTGAAGTTTTGTGATAAGGTCAAGCATTAGAATTTCATGGAGCTTGAGCCCTTTTATGGGATGNGTTAGAAAAATTTCCCCGCTCATGCGAGTTTTTTCTTCAGAAAATACCGAACTGCCGACGTCCTTCAGGAAGGCTGCAAGGCCAAGAAGTTTTCTCTCTTCCTGCTCCATTCTGTGACATGTAAATAGCCCATCAAAAAGAGTAAAAGCATGATCTCTGGCTTTTTCTGCCCTTTTTTCATCTGCTCCGTAATATTCAAGAAGGCTTTCTGCGTTCCATTCGTTAAATTCTATCCTTCTCTTTTCTTTTTTTAAAGCACAGCTTGTAGACTGGAGATAGAAAGTCTGGTCTTTGTTTTTATCCGTTGTAAAAGGAAAAATAGAAAGCCTTTCTCTTTTAAACTTAGAGTACAGGGCTTCTATCTCGGTTTGAGGGACTTTCAGAAGGAAACTCAGTTCAGCACAGGTTTTGCCTTCATCAAAAGCCAGGAGAATTTTAGCCTGCTTTCCGTATACGTTTTTCTGATCTACAAGTTGTGCACAAAAGGCTTTTTCTGTAAGGCTCAGGAAGGTTTTCTCAGGAAGATTATCCATGAAAAGGAAAGCCCTCTCAAATTTGGAAAATGGGCTTTCGGTAAGGTTGTAATGCTTGAGCAGAAAACTCCGGATAGTTTCCAGGTCTTCAGGAGTTCCTTCGCTTTGAAGTTCTACTTCAAATTCATTATAGCGCTTTTCTCTGCCCTCACTTTTCAGATTCACTCTATCAAGGTAAGTTTTGGCTAGAATTTTTTCCCCCATTTTTACCTGACGAATCATCCTTTTCTGTTTAAGAGATAGAAGGGGAAAAAGGTCAAGTCCTGCAGTAAATTCGAAAATCATGTTTTTGATACGGGAATCAGGGCACTCAAGCACAGACGCCTCTTCAGGCAGGAAACTGACAAATTCTTCTCTTCTATGAGTTCCACCTTCGAAGCCCCCCAGGCTTTTAATAGTTACCCAGTTGCCATTCTCCCCCAGCGCTTTTCTAACTCGCAGGTAGTATCCTGCAGCCATAATGGATCTGTTCTCAGTATCAAGAAAAGTATCCTCAATTAACTGGGTTTCGGCTTCAGAGAGGACGTATGAAGCAAGCCCGGGAAGGTTTTCAAGTGCCTGAAAATCTGTCTCTTCCGTTACCAGAAATTTAGATTCTATTTCCATACTCCTTTTTCCCCTGAATGTACACCTTAATACACGTCGTTATTCTGTTTATTTTCATTTATTCTTCTAAGGCCGTTTTTTTGCCTTTAAAGCATTAATCTATACTCGTTGTTCTTTTATCGTTTTTGCGGATGAAACAACATAGGAATGTTAATTCCAAAAAGCTAAAATGCAGTAAAACATATCTATTAAAAATTTAAAAAGAAAAATAGATATATTCATCAAAAATTTAGCTTATTTATATTAAATGCTGGCCTCAATCTTTAGAGATCTTCCCATCCAAAATGCGGAACTTATCTTACTTCCTTTCTTTATTAATCCTTTAAGCTCCGCTCCAGCAAAAAATGCTTTCACAGCCCCTTCCTTTCAATATCATTCAATAATATACATATGGAGCAACTTCTCTTGACAGGTAATGACATTTTACTCTGGGATGAGACCCTATTTAAGGACCTTTCCGTGCTTGAGCCTGACTATCTTCCGGAATATTTCCCCCATAGGGAGGCACAATTAAACTCTATAAGGTTTGCGTTCAGGCCAGCCCTGCGCGGCATGCGTCCTCTGAATTGTTTGCTGGTAGGCCCTCCTGGAACCGGAAAGACCAGCGCAGTTATGAAAGTGTTCAAAGAAGTTGAGGCCCATGCTTCAAGTGTTGTTGCTGTTAAAGTCAATTGCCAGATTGATTCCACACGCTTTGCGGTAATCTCAAGGATTTACAGAAAACTTTTCGGGATCTCTCCTCCNAATTCTGGAATTGCATTTCGTAAGATCTTCGAAACCGTTGTTAATTTCCTTGTCTCGTCAGAAAAGGTTTTGCTTGTTGCNCTTGATGACCTCAATTATCTCTGTTACGAAGGGCATGCCAATGAAGTGATGTACTCCCTGCTCAGGGCTCATGAGCAGTATCCTGGAGCTAAAATCGGGGTAATCGGGATTGTAAATGACACATCCGATCTCTATTGTATAGATTCAAGGGTTAATTCGGTTTTTCTGCCGGAAGAGNTCTCTTTTCCAAGATACGGGTACAAGGAAATTCTCGATATTCTCAAGGACAGGGTAAAATACGGCTTTTATCCGAAGGTAATTTCTGATGAATTACTGGAACTTGTAGTCTCATATGTCGAAAAGACAGGAGATCTCAGGGTTGGGATTGATCTTCTTAAGCGTTCCGGTTTTAATGCCGAACGCAGGGGAAGCCGTACGATCTCCTCTGCAGATATAGAAAAAGCTTACGAAGCATCCAAATTGCTTCATCTTTGCAGGGGCATAAGNCTCCTATCAGATCCTGAAAAACANTTACTCGAGTTAATAGCAAGAAAAGGAGAGGTCCAGGCAGGTGAGCTGTATAAGTCCTTCCATGAACTGACACAGCTTGGATATACCCGCTTTTACGGAATGGTCAACCGGCTCCAGGTGCTTAACTACATTGATGCGGATTTTACGGGGAAGGGACAGAGAGGCAGAACCAGAATCATAAAAACAAAGTATGAGGCAGAGGATATCCTTAACTGTCTTGAAAAAAGCTGAATAGAGGTTTTGAAGAAATTTCCGAATTTCAGAAAAATAAAAGGCCTGAAAAAGAGAAAAGAGATTCACATGGATTTCCGGTGAGAGTCCGGAAAAGATGTTTTTCAGGCTTGAATCTTTTTCGAGACTAAAAAGGTTAAGAAAGCACAGCTTGAAGACCGTGCTTCTTCCATTTTAGCCCGAATTGATTTCAGAAATTCTTTTTTGGAATTACATCATTCCTGGGGGCATTCCGCCCATTCCTGGCATTCCGCCCATTCCCGGAGGCATTCCGCCCATACCTTCTTCAGGGCCGGCTGAACGGGTAGAAGCTATAATATCGTCGATCCTGAGGATCATAACTGCGGATTCGGTAGCTGCGTTGATGACCTGGGTCTTGACTCTGAGAGGCTCAACTACGAATTCCTCCCACATGTCAACAACCTTGCCTTCGAAAACGTTAAGTCCTGCAGTTTTTATACCCTTCTCGTGCTGGGAGCGCAACTCCATGAGCATGTCAATGGGGTCGAGTCCGGCATTTTCTGCAAGAGTTCTCGGAATAACTTCGAGAGCTTCGGCATAGGCCTTGACTGCAAGCTGTTCTCTGCCTTCAAGTGTTGCTGCGTATTCCTGGAGCCTGAGTGCAACTTCAACTTCAGGAGAGCCGCCGCCTGCAACGATCTTTCCATCTTCGATTACAACTGCTACAACACGGAGAGCGTCTTCAAGAGCGCTGGTGACACTGTCAACTACATGCTCTGTGCCGCCGCGCAGCAGGATGGTCACAGCTTTCGGGTTGTGGCAACCTGTGACAAAGGTCATGCTGTCCCCACCGACCTTCTTCTCTTCCACGAGTCCTGCGTATCCAAGATCTTCAGGAACGATCTCATCCATATTGGTAATGAGTTTGCCGCCTGTTGCTCTTGCGAGTTTTTCCATATCGCTCTTCTTAACCCTGCGGACAGCAAAAATTCCTGCCTTTGCAAGGTAGTGCTGGGCAAGATCTTCAATTCCTTTCTGGCAGAAGACAACATTTGCCCCGCTACCGATTACCTTCTGGACGATTCTCTTGAGCATCTGTTCTTCCTGGTCAAGGAAGGATTGGAGCTGGTCAGGAGAAGTGATAGAGATTTCAGCATCTACTTCGGTGTCCTTGAGTTCGATTGCGGAGTTAAGGAGAATGATCTTTGCATCTTTAACCTTTTGAGGCATATTGGTGTGGATTCTTTCCTTATCAATGATCATGCCCTTAATAAGTTCGGAATCTTCCACCTTGCCGCCGACCTTCTTAACAACATTGATGTTATCCCTATCAACGCTGTTCTTTCCGTTTGTGTCCACAACGCTTACGACAGCATCAACTGCGATATTGGAGAGAAGTTTTTTGGAGGACTCTGCACCCTTTCCGGTCATTGCGGTTTCAGCGATGCTGACTAGCAAGTCCCGGTTGGATATTTCTACAGTCATTGCAAGGGAGTTCAGGACTTCCACGGCTTTTTCAGCTGCAAGCCTGTACCCTGATGCGATAATTGTCGGGTGGATTTCCTGCTCGATTAAGTCCTCGGCTTTCTTTAAGAGTTCGCCTGCGACCACAGCTGCACTGGTAGTACCGTCCCCTACTTGTTCGTCCTGGGTTTTGGCTACTTCTACTACCATCTTTGCTGCAGGGTGTTCGATGTCCATCTCTTTNAGAATGGTTGCCCCGTCGTTTGTAATGACCACATCTCCCATGGAATCCACGAGCATTTTGTCCATGCCCTTGGGACCGAGGGTTGTTCTGACTGCTTCTGCTACTGCTTTTGCAGCCATGATGTTATTACTCTGGGCATCCCTGCCTCTAGTTCGTTTACTTCCTTCTTTTAAAATGAATATTGGCTGTCCTGCCATGATTTAATCCTCCATTAGTGTGAGTTTGGAAATAGTTCTGTAATTAAAATCGCATTTTACATGTTTGTACTTCTATATAAACTCATCCCACTGAAACCCGTGAGATATAGGGATTTTGAGTAGGGGCTTTTCTCAAGAATAGCTGAGATAAATCGGTGGCTATACCGGTTTTTTCGCAGACCTTTGAAGTGCCGGCTGTGAACAAGCTCGATTTAAAATTTTTAACTTTTACTTTAGTTTATTGGAGATATTTGCGGTTTTTGTTTTCTTGGAAGGGCGCAACTCTTAAAAACAGATGTAAATGTAAGATGAGTATCCAAAATAAATAATGCTGTTGTTTAACCCGCGGCTGTTTTTTTTGAAGTAAGGTGATTTATTTCGACAATGTTTATATCTGGGAAGGAAATTACAGTACATATTATTTTTTCCGAAGCTTGATCTTAATGATAAAATATTGCATAATATCTCGTGACATGTAGAGACATGGCATGGGCCCCCTCAACTTTCTAACCTGAAAACGATTTCACAAATCAAAGGAAGGTTCTTTTAATGAAATACTGGCAGCCGAAATATGAAACAATGAATCCTGAAGAATTAAAGAAGCTACAGCTCAAACGCCTGCAACAGAGCGTAAAGCTGGTCNACGACAACGTCCCCTTCTACAGGCAGAAGTTCAAGGAGGCNGGAATCACTCCAGACGGCATAAAAACACTCGAAGATGTCCGTAAATTGCCTTTCACGAAGAAAACAGACCTTAGAGATAACTATCCTTTCGGGCTCTTTGCTGCCAAACAAGAAGATATCGTACGTATTCACGCTTCTTCAGGGACAAGCGGAAAACCCACAGTTGTCGGGTATACTGCAAAGGATATTGAGACCTGGTCGGACATGATTGCCCGGAGCCTTACAATGATGGGACTTTCCAAAGGAGACGTTATCCAGAATTCCATGAACTACGGGCTCTTTACAGGCGGCCTGGGCTTCCATTACGGGGTAGAGAGAATGGGCGCCATGATCGTGCCTGCAGCAACAGGAAATACTGCCCGGCAACTTGAGATGATGATTGACTTTGGGGTAACCGCGGTTCACTGCACTCCATCTTATGCTTTTTACCTTGCAGAGACTGCAGAAGAACTGGACCTTGTAGACAAACTCTCATTAAAGGCAGCTGTCTTCGGTGGGGAGCCCTGGTCAGAAAATACGCGGAAACAGCTTGAAAAAAGGCTCAACCTCAAAGCTCATGACTGCTACGGCCTTTCAGAAATGTTCGGGCCAGGCGTCGGTTTTGAGTGTCAGGAACAGAATGGCCTGCACATCTGGAGCGATAATTTCCTCGTCGAAGTTCTGGACGAGGAAGGAGAACAGGTCTCAGAAGGAGAAAAAGGTGAGCTTGTGCTCACATCCATTAACAAAGAGGGCTTCTGCAACATAAGATACCGCACAGGTGACATTGTAAGGCTTCTTGAACCCGAATGCGAATGCGGCAGGACAACCACAAAAATATCANGCATCCTCGGCAGAGCCGATGACATGCTGATCGTAAGGGGAATCAACGTTTTCCCTTCCCAGATCCAGGACGTTATTTCCAGAATTCCTCAGGTGGGCGAACACTTCCAGCTCATCCTGGACCGCAATAAACACATGCTCGATGAACTCACGGTTGAAGTCGAACTTGAAGAAAACGCCTTCACCGGCGACCTCAAAGACCTCACATCAGTCCAGAACCACGTCCAGTACGAACTCAAAGCCGTCCTGAATATCCGCACAAATGTCGTACTCCTTGAAAAAGGCAGCATCGAAAGGACCGCAGGAAAGGCAAAGAGAATCATCGACAGGCGGCAGCAGATATAACATTCAAGAAACTTTAATTGATCAGGGAAAACTAATTCCCTGACTTTTCTTCATTGATCATCGGTTAAGAACCTCTATCTACCACTAGTATTTTCTCTTTTCAGCTTTTTATTTAAAAGATTAAAAGTTTTTAATTTTAGATTTTAGTGCTTATTATCCCTTATTTTGATATTCAACTTAGAATAGCCAAAAAGAATACATACCATAATTGCAAGTGGATACGATTTTCTATAAATTTAAGCTTTTATTCAATTTTTAACCGATTTAATCGAAAAGTAAAACTCGTTTTTCTAATATCGGATTCTTTGATTGTATTTTTAGGTGGAAAACTCTCCTACATTCTTATTATCAAAAATGAGCATTCTAAGTCCCCAATTTACAAAATGATTTTTAGAGGCCCTATATGGATCTCATTGTAATTTTTGAATCCAAAAGCTGTCTTGTTCCCCTCTATTTTTGAAAGCCTGCGTCAACATACCGAGATTATTNACTAAAATATTTAATGACTATCTGGATAGCTTACNATCCACACGGGATCCAAGGGATATGGAAGGATTTTTTAAGATCTGATGCAAACCCCCTCGAAAAAGGGATAAAAATCAATTAATACAATTGTGTTTATATTTATAGGCGCAGATTAGAATCGATGCATTTGTCACAGCACATTTGAAATGACCTCATTATTCAAGGCAAGAACTCTCAATATTGAGTGATATGCTTAGAAGCGAAGATGTATGGTGGCAGATAATATANTGCACACGAAATGCACGCAATATAGTTAGATCGANCTACTTGATTGAAGAGGCTTTTCTGAGGAGGGAAAACATGAAAGCGATAAGGATTCATGAGTTTGGGGGGCCGGAAGTTCTGAAATACGAAGATGTCAATGAGCCCCAGCCAGGTCCGGGTGAGATTCGAATCAAAATCATTGCAGCTGGAGTTAACCCGATAGATTGGAAGATACGAAGAGGCTTAATAGGCGAAGTACCTTTGCCGATGATAGTTGGATTGGATGTTGCAGGCATTGTTGACGCGTTAGGACAAGGAGACATTCTATTCCAGCCTGGAGAGGAGGTCTTTGCTAAAGTATCCATTGGGCAGGGCGGATATACTGAGTACACAGTGGCCCGTTCTACAGAAGTGGCACGTAAACCAAAAAGTATTGGATTCGTTGAGAGTGCCGCCATTCCTACTGCCGGACTGGCTGCCTGGCAGTCGATTTTCGATATTGCTGGACTCGAAAAGGGGCAGTCGGTGCTAATTCATGGTGCTGTCGGAGGGGTCGGGACTTTTGCAGTCCAGTTCGCCAAATGGAAAGGGGCTTATGTTATAGGCACCGCGTCGGAGAAGAATGCAGAATTCTTGAAAAGTATAGGTGCTGACGAAGTAATCGACTATAAGAACCAGCGATTTGAAGATCTTGTGAGCAATGTGGACGTAGTACTGGATACAATCGGAGGAGATACGTTCGAGAGATCCTGGGGCGTATTGAAGCCAGGCGGATTCCTTGTGAGTA
>JGI24139J26690_1000089_pt1 | contig 11399 bp, 3 predicted proteins | sample BarGraIncu00221A_FD_26690 | JGI IMG/M metagenome (IMG submission 26690)
ACTCTGACTGATGGAAATATATTGAAATATGATGGTGCAACCACAAGTTGGAAGAATGTTTCTATAGCTCTTCCTGCTTCAACTGCATCGGCATATACAGTGTATGGCAATAATACCAATGCTTCGGCGGCTCCGGCCTATTTTACTCCGGTATTGGCTTCGGCATTGTTTGCCAATCAGGGAACCGTTACCACCGTATTGCACGGGAATGCCGCCGGTAATCCTTCGTGGAGTGCTATCAGCCTTACGGCAGATGTAACCGGCACCTTGCCTGTTGCTAGCGGAGGTACAGGTGCTACAACGGCGAGCACTGCGCGCACGAACTTAGGTGCAGCAGCAAGCGGAGCAAACAGTGATATAACTTCACTGACAGGATTAACAACCAATTTGTCGGTAGCACAGGGAGGTACGGGTGCTCAAACCTTAACAGCCAACGGCGTACTCTATGGCAATGGTACAAGTGCTATACAAGCCCTTGCTCCGGTTGCCAGCGGATATGTACTCACATCCACGGGACTGTCTTCTGCACCAACATGGACAGATCAGTCAAGTCTCAGTACTCCACCTATCAACAAACTGATAGCCGCCACGGCAGCCAATACTACGATAGACAATGCAGCTTATGCGCAGACATGGGCCTGGAATTCATTAGCAGCAGGTAACGGGTTGGCATTGACATCAACAAATACCACTGCCACCGGTAGTTTGCTTTATGTTTCCTCGGCATCGGCGGGAGCTGCGTCAACCGGGTTGGCAAGTTTCAATTTCTCAGGGGCGCATACCGGCAACGGCGTTGGAATTAGCGACGCTACAACAGCCGGAACTGCATTGGGAATTACGGGCTCGGCGGCATATACAGGTACGGCCGGTTTATTAAGTATTACTGCCAATTCGGCAACCACCGGAACACTGGCGGCAATCTCTTCGAGTTCGTTGACTACCGGAACAGGATTGAAAATAACGGCATCGAATACGGCATTAAATTCTACCAACGGGCTACTTTATGTCGCTAATACATCCAGCAGTACGACTGGAATTGTAGGGCGAATCCAATCCAATAGTACAGCCGGTTCCGGATTGACCGTATTGGCCAGCGGAAACGTGGGTATTGGAAATACTGCTCCTGCTGTCAATCTGGATGTAACCGGTAGCGGACAGTTCAGTGGAAACCTTACGGTGAACGGTAGCATCAACGCGCCTTCTGATATTCGCCTGAAGACGCATATCGAAACACTGAGTGATGTGTTGGAAAAAATTGATAAGCTCCGTGGAGTACGTTACGAATTTATCGATCAGAAAAAATATGCTTCCGGTCCGCAGATTGGTGTCATCGCCCAGGAACTGCAAAAAGTGTTCCCCGAATTGGTGAAGAAAGGTACGAACGGATATCTGGCGGTCAATTACTCGCAGCTTACGGGAGTACTCATTCAGGCCATTAAGGAGCAACAACAGGAAATAAATACCTTGAAACAGACTCAGGCCAGGCAACAGCAACAGATAGAAACTATTTTGAAAACATTGCAGGAAATTAAAGGGAAGTAATAGAAGAAAAGCGGCCTCCATCGGCCCTCGTAGTTGACAGTTGATAGTTGAAATAAAATTAGCCATTGCAAATTGTCCCTCCCTTTGGAGAGTGACTTGAGTGAGTTTACAACAAAAAATGAAAAGAGTGAAAAGAGAAAATTTACGGATAATAAGAATGACGGATGCAGGCAGTTCTATGCGTGCGTTTGGCATGCTGTTTACGGTTATTTGTCTGTTGTTGATTTTGCCAGTTTCGCTTGTTGCACAAATCACCAATTTCCGTACTCAGACAGGGATTCCGGGTATGCCTGTATTATCGGTATCTCCCGCAGCAACCTCGGTCGGTGGACTGTATGCAAACAGTACAGATCGTCTTATCTATAAATACAACGGAACGCAATGGATTCCTATCGGTGGAAGCATTACTGCAAATGTTAGCATTTCCCCCAATCCCGTTTTATATAAAGGTCAGGTTGTCTCGCCCGAAATAAGCTATATCTACTCAGGAGGAGTTACTTCAACTTGTAGCTTGTCCGGCAGTACTTATACCTGGTATAGAGCCAATGATGCAGCCGGTGCCGGAAAAACGGTTATCGCTTCCGGTACGGGAAATCCGATTCCTTATCCGGTTGTTGCCGGTGATGTGGCCAAATATATTGGCTTGGGCATAACTCCCACATCGGCATGTAATGTGGTAACATTCGAGATCATTAGTTGGAAACAGGTTTCAGCACTTACGCCCTCTATATCGGCAGTAAACATAAGCGGATTAAACGGAGTATATGCTATTGCCGGTCGTTCGTTGACTGCATCTTTTACGGGCTACGCTTGTGCTCCGGTACTGATTCCAGGTGACATAGGGGCAAATTGCAGCTACCAGTGGTATTTTGCCACCGATGGGATAGGCACAGGCAAAACAGCTATTTCGGGCAAAACATCATCGGCCTATACCGTAAGTTATAGCGATGGTTACACTGCCGGGAAATATATAGCAGTGGGTGTGACTCCGGTGGCATCCAATGGTGAAACCGGTACGGAGAAAGTAAGCACCTGGTACCTGGTCTCGACGCTTGTACCTACCTATAGTTCGGTGGCACTTGTGGGGCTAATGGGAGGTAGAGCACAAAACACGACAACTCTTGCTGCTCTTAAAGGGGCCTATTCCGTAACACCCGCGATAACCGGTACGGAAGGCATGCCTACCTACAAATGGTACTATGCTACCAGCGCTACGGGAACCGGGAAAACAGCTATTACCGGACAAACGGCACCATCGCATACGGTAAATATTAATGGCGGATACGGATATAACAGCGACTCGTATTATCTGGCGGTAGGTATTACGCCGGTAACTACCACCGGCGAAACCGGTACCGAGGTACTAAGCACTTGGGCGAGAGTACAACTGCTTACAGCACCTGATGGTACGCCTGTATATGAGTTGGTCAGCCCGAGCGGACGGGTGTGGATGGATCGTAACCTGGGAGCCTCGCGGGCGGCAACCAGCAGTGGCGATTATCTGGCCTACGGATCGCTTTATCAGTGGTGCCGGGCTGCCGATGGGCACCAACTAATAACATGGACAAGTGCCACTACAGGTGCACCGGTAAATAGTACCACCACCATGTTTAGTGCTACTTCCACTCCAGGACATTCGTTGTTTATTATTAATGGTAGTGGCACGTTTGATTGGCTAAGCACGCAGTTAAGTGACGGTAGCCTCTGGTGGAATGGTACAGTAGCTGGCGCCAACAATCCTTGTCCTACAGGGTATCATGTGCCTACCTATACCGAGTGGAATGCTGAGTATTCGGTGGGAATAACTAATGCGGCAACAGCCTACAGTAGATTAAAACTGCCTGCGGCAGGCTACCGCAACTACAGTGATGGTGTGCTCTACTACACCGGTAGCTTCGGCGACTATTGGAGCAATGCGGTGAATGGAACGGGCGCCTACAACCTGTACTTCGACAGTAGCAGTGCCGGGATGTACAACGCCAACCGGGCGTACGGCATATGTGTACGTTGTATAAAAAATTAATGCTCGCAATTAGCTCATTGAAACATAGAGATGGAATAACAATATATAACTATAAATAAAGGATTCGATTATCCTTATAGCCTGATAATAAAAGATAAACAGAAGACAAGCAATAATACACAATGAAAAGAACCAGACCACAGCAACAATATATATGTACCAACCTAAACAGCCGGTTCTGTAATGCCGACAGATTGCCTGCTGTTCGCAGGTTTTGTATGTGGCGCAGGCAGGAGGCCTGTCTTATCCAATTGCGTGTGCTGAAAATTATTTTATTTTTTCTGCTCCTGAGTGTCTGTTTATCGACACGGGGTTTTGCTCAGAGCAATACCTATTTCCGCACCGAAGTTGGTGTGCCTTATATTCCGGTGTTGTCGGGTGCACCATCGTCCCCTACAGTAGGTTCTATTTATGTAAACAGTACAGATAAAGTTGTTTATAAGTATGAAGGTTCTCAATGGGTGCCTGTAGGGGCCGGCGTTTTTGCTAAGTCAGCTCTTTCCTCTGCTTCCGTTTTATACAAAGGACAAACCGTCACCCCGGACGTACAATACATCTATTCGGGAGGTTTAACGCCTGCTGCCTGTGCGGTATCAGGAGGTACGTATACCTGGTACAGAGCTACAGATGCCATAGGTACCGCTAAAGTAGTTATTACTTCCGGCACGGGTACTCCGGCTTCCTATACGGTTGCCTCCGGCGATGTAGGTAAGTATCTCGGACTGGGCGTGACTCCTGCTACCATTTGTAACGCGCCTGCGTTCGAGTCAGTAAGCTGGAAGCTTGTTTCGGTACTCACACCGGTCGTTTCTTCCGTAAATGTAAGTGGAATCTCCGGCAGTTATGCTATTAAAGGCAATATACTAACCGCCTCGTTTTCGGGATACACCTGTTCACCGGTGCTGATTCCTGGTGATGCCGGAGCAAGCAGTACCTATCAGTGGTATTATGCCAATGATGCTGCAGGTTCAGGTAGAACCGCTATTTCGGGAAAAACAACAGCCACCTATACCGTAAGCTTCAGTGATGGCTACACGGCCGGTAAATATATAGCAGTTGGTGCAACCCCGGTAGCTGCCAACGGCGATGCCGGTAGCGAAACGATAAGCACCTGGTATCCTACCACCGCGCTTGTGCCGGCTTATAACGTAGTGAATATTGCAGGACTGACGGAAGGTAAAGCGCAAAATAACACCACCCTTGTCGCCCTGAATGGCACGTATTCGGTAACACCCGCTGTTAACGGCACCGAAGGTGCTCCTACCTACAAGTGGTATTATGCCACCAGCGCTACAGGCACCGGGAAAACAGCCATTACCGGACAAACAGGGCGGACACACACCGTAAATATCGGTGTTGGGTTCGGCTATACCAATGATGCCTATTACCTAGCAGTAGGCATAACCCCCGTTACCACCACCGGCGAAACCGGCACCGAAGTATTGAGCGGCTGGGTAAAAATACAGGTTGCCAGAGCTGTGGATGGTACCCTGGTAAACACGCTGCTAAGCTCTACCGGACGCATTTGGATGGATCGGAACCTCGGTGCTACACAGGTAGCTAACAGCAGCACCGATTATTTGGCTTATGGTAACCTTTATCAGTGGTGCCGTGCTGCCGACGGACACCAGTTGATTACCTGGACAAGCGCTACCGTCGGTACGCCGGTAAATGGTACTACCACTACGTTGAGCACCAGCACTACGGCTCCAAACTCATTGTTTATAACAAATTCGAATACTCCTTATGACTGGCTAAGTACGCAGCAAGCAGATGGCAGCCTTTGGTGGAATGGGACTATCACTGGTATCAACAACTCTTGCCCAACAGGGTATCACGCGCCTACTTATATGGAGTGGAATGCCGAACTAACAGCGGGAATAACAAATCCGGCAACCGCTTACAGTAGATTAAAACTGCCAGCGGCAGGCAACCGCATCGACAGTAATGGTGCGTTCTACGGTACTGGTAACTACGGCTACTATTGGAGCAGCACCTTGAGTGGCTCGTATGCCTACAACCTGCACTTCAACACTAGCAGTGCCGGGATGTACAACAACAATAGGGCGAACGGCTTTAGCGTCCGTTGCATTAAAGATCTCGATAATTCAACAACCGACGTCACTGTTTACAGCAATGCGGCGCATACAACTACCCTTACGTTCCAAGCCTATAACCTGGGTGCTAACACCAACCTGGATCCTAACACCTACGTAAGTAACGGCGATGCCGTTGACAACGACATAAAGGGATACCTGTACCAATGGGGGCGCCCCTCCGATGGGCACCAGCTGCGCAGTAGCACTCCCGTACTGGGTACCTCTTCATCGGATACACCCGGGAATGCAAATTTTTATGTAATTGTTACTGGCAATGTCGATTGGCGCAGCCCTCAAAACGATGCCCTGTGGGGTGCCGCTAAAACTGCCAATGACCCCTGCCCGGCGGGTTACCGTGTACCTACACAGGCTGAATGGGGCAGTATTTTCAGTGGTGGTACAACATCTGGTGCTCCCGGCACAGCCACCAATAATACCTGGACCTGGACCGGCAATGGTTATCAGATTAATAACGCCCTCTACCTGCCGGCGGCAGGGTATCGCAACGTCAGTATGACAAATGCGTTCACCTCCACTGGTATCGCCGGCTTCTATTGGAGTAGTACGGTGTATGGGACGAGCGCCGACTACTTGTACTTCAACAGCAGCGGTGTCGCGGTGGGCAGTGTTGGCTACCGAGCGTGCGGCTTGAGTGTGAGGTGCGTGAAACAATGATTATGGGGTGATGGGATAATGTGATGATATGGTAATATGGTAATGTGATGATTTTTACTCCGAAGGAGTTTAATGTGCATAACCTCCGGTAAGCGAAGCGCAACCAATGGAGTGATGTGTTGATGTGATTTATTTGGTAATGAGATGATTAGAACAGGAGACAATACTATCTCACATCCCCTTTAGGGGCTTGGGGCGGTAAAGAGCGTGAGGCTCACAAACCGAACAACCGCTTTAAGCGGTTTGTCGGATAAAAAACACATAAATGGGGCCTGTCCCTGCAATATGAGTTAGAAATGACAATATGAACAAAATTAGTTTACAACACACAAGTATCTTCAACCTGATCGTGGTCGGTTTATTGGGTTCGGTGTTTTCCATTCAGGGGCAAACGCTGCATCTCAGTCTTAGCCGATATGCAGGCAAACAAGTTCTGATAAGATCTATGCATGGAGTGAGTAAAGATACACTTGGTCTTGTAACCCTTGACGAAAATGGAAAAGGATCCTTGTGTTTTGGAATCACGCAAACACGTACAGGCATTGCGGCTCTAACCATACCGGGCAAAGAGCATCTGTATTACGAGTTTGTGCTTTCGCCAACCGAAAACCCCAGCTTGCAGTGCGATGGCGAGTATGTACACAGTGGCACTACCACCCTGCTGCACTCACCCGAAAACAGGAACCTCGACCGCTGGTTTGCTGCGCGCCAGGGGCTTTTGCAAAAGCAAACGATTTTGAAAGAGCTGACACGCCTTTACACCCAAGGCCGCTTTAGAGAAGAACTTGTAAAAGAACAGGCAGCGATTGATGAAGCCCTTACACCGTTAAACGATACGCTGGGTAGTTCGCCGCTGTTTGCCGCCCGGTATATGCAATACCGCGTAGCGCAGGAGACTGTGCTGTCAAAAATATGGGAAAGCAATGACGAACGTACCCGTGCCCGTGAATACTTCTTAAACGCCATCGATTTTGAAACATTATACTATACCGGACAGTGGTTTCCGCTAATCAATACCTGTCTGGAGATATGGAAAAAAGATGAAGCTTACTACCGGCAGTTTGGCACCGATGTGGCCACTGTACTGAAAAAGATACGGCAACAGCCCAAAATATATGAAGCATTGGCTGAGAGTGCCATCACCATTACCGAACGTATGGGTTGGGAGCATGACAAGGAGGTGCTTGTACGATTTTTAAGGGAAGATAATCTCCATAAATAACCCCTAACCCCTCCCGATAGACCGGGATAAATGGCGGAGGATAAAGAGTGAGATGTGATGAAGTGGTGATTTGGTAATATGGTGATGAGATTGATGTGGTAATGAGATAATGTTTACTCCGAAGGAGTTTAATGTGCATATGATACATTCCGACTTGACGGAAACCCCCTGTAAGCGAAGCGCAACCGGGGGATGAAGACGCCCTCATAATCACAACCCCGAAGTGGGTTGAATAGGAAGAGGAATAAATAAAACCGCCCCTAATCCCCTCCCGCCTTGCGGGATAAATGGCGGGGAACAAAGAGTGGTATGCGAAACGATAAGAAAAAAGATAGGAGACGAAACTAATTACTCATCCCCTTTAGGGGCTTGGGGTAAACGAAACTAATTAATATTCCCGTAATTTATCCCGCAAATAGGGAGTAGCTTAAGGTAGCTTAGAGAGAGGAACGGTTAACCTGAAAGTTAATGCTGCTTTTGGTTTTTCTCCCGACAAGCTGGGATAAATTGCGGGAACTTAAAAAGTGAGGGAGAGAGAGGAGAGAATATTCTACCACCCCTAAATCCCCTAAAGGGGACTTGAAGAATGGTATGCGAGACGATAAGAAAAAGAATAGGAAGACCCCTAACCCCTCCCGACAAATCGGGATAAATGGCGGGGGATAAAGAGTGGTCTTCGAGACCTTGATAAAAAGAATAGGAGACAGAAGTAACTCACATCCCCGCAATTTATCCCGCAAGGCGGGAGGGGCTTGGGGTAGAATAGAGATATAATTAAAAAACAAACAAAAACAGGCATGAAAAAAACAGCAATAGAGCATAAAGGTATTTACAACGACGGTCTATCGGCAGTTCTCCGTCTGTTGTACGCGGTTGTTCGGCATATATCGTATGGGCAGTTCTCTCTTTTAGGGAGAGGGCAGGCAACGTTTATTGTACTGACATTGCTATTGCTTTCCGGGTCGGTATGTGCACAAAATATCTATTTCCGTACCGAAGCAGGAGTGCCTTATATCCCTGTTTTGGCAACGCCTCCAACGCCTACTTCGGTAGGAGCTTTTTATACCAATAGTACCGATAAACTTACATATTGGTACGACGGCACCAAGTGGATTCCGATCGATTTGGGCGTAGTGGTTGATATTAACCTCACTTCCAATACGGTGCTGTACAAAACCCAGACTATTACTCCAGAGATTCGGTACATCTACACCGGCAACAATACCGCTTCCACTTGTCCCGTAACAAGTAGTACCTACACCTGGTACCGCGCCGACGATGCCACCGGTACGAACAAAATAGTGATATCAACCGGCACCGGAACGCCTTCTTCTTACACGGTGGTAGCTGCTGATGTAAATAAATATATCGGTTTAGGTGTAACTCCCACTACACCTTGCAATATAGCTTCTTTCGAATCGGTAAGCTGGAAGTTTGTGAGCGCGCTTACGCCTTCCGTTGCCCGGGTGGATGTCAGCGGACTTACAGGAACATCTGCTCTGGCAACCAATTTACTGACCGCAACGTTTTCGGGTTATACCTGCATGCCGGTGCTTATTCCGGGTGATGCAGGAGCAAGCAGTACCTATCGATGGTATTATGCCAACGACGCCTCGGGTACAGGCAAAACCGCTATTTCAGGTAAAACAGCAGCTACCTATACCGTAAGTTTTAGCGACGGTTACGCCGCCGGCAAGTACCTGGCAGTGGGTGTAACCGCCGTAGCCTCCAACGGGGAAGTCGGTACCGAAAAAATAAGCACGTGGTATGCCACGTCTGCTCTTGTACCGGCCTACGATGTGGTAAATCTCGTGGGACTCACGTCAGGCAATGCAAAAAATGCCACGACTATTGCCGCCCTTAAGGGCACTTTCTCCATCATGCCTGCTATGATTGGTGCCGAAGGAATACCCACCTATCAATGGTATTATGCTACCAGCTCCACAGGTACGGGCAAAACAGCCATTGCGGGACAGACCGCCAGTACACATACCGTGAATATTGGTGGTAGCTACGGTTATCTCAATGATACCTATTACCTGGCTGCGGGCGTAACTCCGGTGGCCACTACCGGCGAAACGGGTACCGAGGTGTTAAGCAGCTGGGTTCAACTGCAGGTGGACAAAGCTGCCGACGGCAGTACCGCCGTGAACGAACTGACCAGCTCCAGCGGCCGCGTATGGATGGATCGGAACCTGGGTGCTACGCAGGCAGCCACCAGCAGTACCGATTATTTAGCCTACGGCAGCCTCTACCAATGGAGCCGCGCTTCCGACGGGCACGAAAAAATAGTATGGACAAGTGCCACAACAGGCACACCGATATATAGTACCACCTCTACGCTGAGTACCTCTACGGTGCCGGGGCATTCATTCTTTATTACCAATACTACCATCCCTTACGACTGGTTAGCTGCGCAGCAGCCGGACGGCAGTTTGTGGTGGAATGGCACAGCCGTTGGGGCAAATAATCCCTGTCCTGCGGGTTTTCATGTACCTACTTATGCAGAATGGAATGCCGAATTTACAGCCGGAATAACCAATGCGGCAACAGCCTTTAGTAAATTAAAACTACCTACGGCAGGCAATCGCAGCGGCAGTAATGGTACGCTCTACAGCACTGGTAACAGCGGCGTTTATTGGAGCAGTACGGTAAATGGGACTAGCGCCTATTACCTAGGCTTCGACGGGGTTGGTGCCGCGATGAACGGCAGTGGTCGGGCTTACGGCTTTAGTGCCCGTTGCATCAAAGATCTGGATGCTCCGCAGGCCCAGAGTGTAAGCATAAGTGGAACATCCATGTTGGGTAGTGCCGTAACGGGCGTTTATACCTATGTGGCTCCGCAAACTACCGGTTTGGCCGAGGGGACTTCTACCTACAAATGGTATGTGGCTACCGACGGCATCGGCACTGGAAAAACAGCTATTTCGGGTGCTACGGCTAAAAACTATACCCTTGCCTCTCCGGTAGTTGCCGGTCAGTATATTGCTTTTGGGGTTATGCCTGTATCTGCCGATGGTAAAACGGGCATCGAAGTGCTGAGCAGTTGGGTAAACGTGCAATCATCCCCTACAGTTACCTCGCCCGATGGTACGTTGGTGGTCGATTTGCTAAGCTCCAGCGGACGGATATGGATGGATCGAAACCTGGGTGCCAGCCGGCAAGCCACCAGCCCTACCGACTATCTGGCCTACGGATCATTCTATCAGTGGTGTCGTGCTGCTGATGGGCACGAACGGATTAGCTGGACAAGTGCCACGACGGGTACGGGGGTATATGGTACGGTTGCCGGACCAATTGCCAGTACCAGCCCCGGAAATCCGTTGTTTGTTACCAATAGCACTAGCCCTAACGACTGGTTAAGTCCGCAACAAGCAGACGGTAGCCTTTGGTGGAATGGTACGGTAGTAGGAGTTAATAACCCCTGCCCGGCAGGGTACCATGTACCTACCTATGCAGAATTGAATACCGAACTGTCTTACATTACGAATGCAACAACGGCTTATAGTATCTTGAAACTGCCTATGGCGGGTTGTCGTCATTGGGGAACTGGTGGGTTAGCTAATGTTGGTAGTATCGGTTATTTCTGGAGTTCTACCACTAGTGGACTATACTGTGGAATTTTGGGCATTACTAGCTCTTCAGCCTACATGCAAACCGGTGGTGCTTTACGGGCACATGGTATGGCGATTCGTTGTATTAAGGATTTGGCTACTACCGCAGTGGTCGATATTGTAAGCCCCAGCGGGCGTACGTGGATGGATCGGAATATCGGTGCCACGCAGGCAGCCACCAGTTCCACCGATTATCTGGCTTACGGTAGTATGTTCCAATGGTG
>JGI24139J26690_1000093_pt1 | contig 11127 bp, 9 predicted proteins | sample BarGraIncu00221A_FD_26690 | JGI IMG/M metagenome (IMG submission 26690)
CAAAGGTAGATAACTCAAGTTATTTATAGTAACTTTGTACCGAAAAGGAATAGTATCATAGAAGTAACAAAGTAACATTATGGAGTGTCAAGTAACAGATTTTCAAAAGGAATACAAGAGAAAAATGAGAGCTGTCCAGGATTCAATGGACGTACTGAACGGTAAATGGAAAATATCCATCATATCATCTCTTTGCTGTTATAACAAAAGACGGTTTTCCGATCTTTTGAATGATATAGAAGGAATTTCCAACAGAATGTTGAGCAAAGAATTAAAGGATTTGGAAATAAATCAATTGGTCAAACGAACCGTTTTAGATACGCAACCCATAACGGTTCAGTATGAGCTTACAGAGCACGGTTTAACGCTACAAACAATCATTCTTAATCTGATAGATTGGGGAATAGCACACCGAGAGAAAATCATCGGGAAATAATTGTTGTCGGTAAGTCTGAACGGTTGTCTGTCATGATATTTTTTCAAGTATCTGACTGTGCGGTTATTTAGCCTTGCCGGTATCGAGAGTCTGCGCAAAAACTCAACTCTCTACTTAAAAATCCTTGGATGCCTTTCCGAGAAAAGTTTCAACTATCTAATTCTCTGAGATTCATCTTTAGTTTTTACTCTGTCTAACGACTGAGACTATTGGCATTTGTCCGTCAGACGGAGGGAGCATTAGCTTCGCTGATTTTCAATTCGCTGTTGTGAAACGACAAAGTGAATGCGGGAGCAAAACTGCCGGAATGCACGTCAGCCAGCTGGTGACCGAGGCGTGTATTAGCGGCTATTGCTTTATTTCAAATACTCATTTAGTTATTTTGTCAATGTTGCTGCAAGTTGTGGTAATAAATAACTTCTGAACCAACTCATTAATCAATGGAAGTTCAATGAGATATTGCATTTGCCTTATCGGTTAATTTCTAAATTGGTTATTCAGTTCTTTATTTTAGTAATCCTTGAAATTTTTGATAATCCCCCACCATTTCAAGGCCTGCTATATTTGTGCTGTCAATAAAGAGAATGTGTCCCTTAATGTCTAACATTGTAATTTTTAGTGTTGCATCAATACTTTCAGGAATTCTCCGGTCCATTGAACCTTTTACAGGGGCTTTTAATAAACCGGCATTGTTTGATTTGACATTCAATAAAAACGTATTTTTCCTATTCTTTATTTTTATTTTTAATACATTTGAATCAGCAATTTCCAATTGCAGTTTAGTTCTGAGATAGGTAGCAAAGCGATATATCTGATGGTTATAATAAAAAAAGCCTAAAAAGCCGGTAAATGATTTTCCCAGCCAAGGTATATCAGCTATGGAGAGCATGAAGGAACTGTTGGAATCATTAAAATGATTGCTTTGCATCCAAATCCAAGCCGAAGGCATGCCTGAGCCCCAATCCTTCTCAACGTAACCTTTACCGTTATTAAAATCAAAGATTTCATTGTTAATCAGCAAATTTCCCCTTAGTTTATTTGATAGACTTACAACTCCGTGATAACATTGCATAAAGGGTACTAAGCGATACCATCCCATAATTCCGGGAACCATACATTTACCGGAAGTATATTCAACTTGATTGGACATTTCTATTTTTCCTGAAACAAAGGAGTCGCTGTCCTTTAAATGAAGGATAATGCTGTCTTTCGAGAAATAATTATCTCCAATTTTTATTTCAAAATCCTTTTTTGAAAATGAAAATTCTTCAATTGGAAATTTATAGTATTTGGTTTGAGCCGTAACACCATTAATTAATTGAATAAAAGCATGTTTTTCTTTTCCATCAGCGGACAATGATATTCCCGGTATCACACTAAGAACAGATGACCCATTTTCTGAAACCATTTTAAAATACCATCCTTCAAAATAGTTTTTGGTTTTATTGTTTCCCTGAAAAATTGAAGGATTATTTATTTTCTTGAGATTGTAAAAAGGCAAGAATTTATGCTTCGAGAAATTGATTTCCGTTCTTAAATCCTGCGCCTGCAAAGAGCTCATTGATAAGGATAGATATATTAATAAATTGCGAACATGAAAAGTTTTTATTGACATTGTGGGATCTTTGTTTTTTTTATCAATCAATTATGGTTCATGCAGTGCATTACCGGAATTTACGGTATAGACTTCCCGCTTTACTATGCTTTGTGCCACCGCGCTAGTGCAGGTCTGCGACCTGTGCTATTCAAAAACAAAGTTTCTTATCTTTTCTGTATTGACGCGATTCACAGAACCGCGCCAGCGGGGGTAATTTATATCGTTTGAGTTTATAAAATATTAGGCATTTTCTTTACTATTCGCATCGTATTTTATTTCTGTCATTTCAGACAATAAATAATCATCATTTAATACTTTAATGAAGTGTTTTGCTTGTGTTTTTGAAGTAATATTGAATTTGTTATTTTCTTCGTCAACTTCTATTGCTACATTATAATCTTCAATTATTTTTTTACACTTTGCAAAAGTCAATGTTTGAAAATAAGGTTTTTCTTTTATTTTATTTAACTTATTAATTGAATGGTAATCATCTTTTAGAAATTCCTTAACTATATCAAAGTCTTCAACAAACCCTATTTCGCCAATTGCATCAAGTGTTTCTACTGCAACTGCTTGTTTAACTTTTTGGTATAGTAATGCCTTTTCAAAATTCTGTTTATTCTCAAAAAGCAAAGTTTCATTACAGAATATCGCATCAAAAGTACCATCCATTGTTAGAATATCTGTTTCTAGATTTTTAAAGACATTCCCCTCAAATACAATAGCTAGTTTACCACCAGTTCTAATTATTTTTGAAGAAGTTACTTTTTTAATAATATAAAATGAATATCCATTACCATATACTTTTATCCAATAAGCCCAAATGTCTACATAAGATAAATCATTAGTATTATACCAAATAATATTCTCTGTTGTTTCAATCAAATTATGAAAATAATTATAAAAAGGAACATTTTCAGAATTATGCTCCCAAACAACTGTTCTGTCAGGTGTTAAAGCTGGGTCGTATTCGGTGACATCATATTCTTTTTCAATTAATTTCTTTTTAATAACAGGATAAAAAAGATTAATAACTGAACTTGGCAAGTTCTCTTGTAAGCGTGCTTTATAGAAATCAACTTGCAAATTATTGTTGACATCCATTTCAGGCTGGGCAAGAATATAAATTTCAACTGCTTTATTTCCAGTATTTATTTCTTGAAGCTGAGTAATAATTTCATTTCTATTCATTTATATATTCTTTAAAATGTATATGTTTTCAACTAATGGCACAAAATCCAATTCTTTATTTCTAATAAGTTCTTCTTTATGAATAACTAATTTAGTTTTGTCTTTACTATCAATTATTGTTGAAATTGAATAGCCGAAAAAAGTGAGTGTTGGATTTGTCAAAATCATATTAGTTTTTATATAAATATGACCAAGCACATAAAAAAGAGCGATAGTTGCTAAAATACTTTGCCAAGAATCAAATTTTAATCCAACAAATGGCAGAATGTATGTAGCTAGATAAGATAAATGTTCAACACTATTACTTTTTACTTCTTTTATTGTTAGTTTTTCTGTCGAAGATTTTAAAACAATATTGAAAAACAAAAAATAAAGAGAAATTGAAATAATTATCAATGCAAGAAACGAGATTGATATTTTATTTATACCAATCAATACTTTAATTCCGATAAAATCTTTAGTGTTTTTCACATAGATATTATCGTTCAAATTTTGAAAGAATAGGATAACGTATAATGGAGCATACGAAATAATAAAAAGTAAAATTTGAACAATTCTTTTCATAACTATTGATTTAGACCACGATTAAATATTTCTTTTACCATTCCAAACATCATTGCCGAAAAGTCCTCCTTAAATTCTTTATTGTCTGAATACAGTTTATAAAGGTCAAAGTTTGTAGTTATGTGCTTCAGCAATTCTTCCGCGCTAGCGCAGGTCTGCGACCTGTGCTACTCAAAAACAAAGTTTCTTATCTTTTCTGTATTGACACGGTTCACAGAACCGCGACAGCGGGGGCCAGCTAGAAATAGTTATTTTTTTATTTCGTAGATTCTAAAATCTACAGCAAGATTTCTCATGTTTTTGATGAGTTCATGTAGTGAAAACTTTGCTATGTTTGAATTAAATTTATCTATTTCGGAAAATTTTCTTGTGCTTGCAGAAGTATCTAAAACTGCCAAAACAAATACTAGTTTTCTGTTTTTGAATAAATCTATGAATTTATCTTGTGTTATTTTATTTAGTTGCTTCTTTGCTTCTTTAGAATAGTTTGAAGTTCCGGTGCTACTTTTGACTTTAACATATAGCTGATTTAAAAAAGGATAGCCAGTCTTAGAGTCCTCTTTTATTCTCCTAGCAGCAATATAAATTTGATGACTTAAATCTCTCATTGAGTTATCAAATCCAGCTTTTACATGTATAAAGTAAATATTAGTAGTATCCCAATATAAAATATCGCAAGCTTCAATATTTTCTGGTGTAAATTTATCAAATACTAAAAAATCTGATTTCCCAATGTGTTTAGAGTTGAAATCATTTTCAGTTTCATTCTTATAATCCCAAGTTTCTAATTGTTTAAGAAAACGGTTTTCATTTATAAATGATTGGCATTGTTCGTTTAATTTTTCGGTAAAGTTTGATTTTATCTCAAACCATTCACTGTCTGACAAAAAATAACTTTTATCTTTGTAAGTTACTTCAGTATAGAAGTGATTTCTTAGTAAATCCTGAGTTATAGTCTCTCCATCACTATTTCTGCTTTCAATATGTGTGTTACTTAAAATTAAAGCTAATTTATTCTCATCTAAGTTTGAGTTTGATTTTTTAATTTCTTGTATAATAGTAGATATGTTTTTTAATGGCTCATCATATTCTTTTGTGTTTTCTGAGCCGTTAATTCTGTATTTAAGTATATAGTTATCTGCATGTAGATATTTATCAAAGTCTCTATGACATAGCTCAATACTAGTCCCACTACCTTTTCCATTGTAGACATTTAAAATAGCTTTATCTATTTCATTTTCTAATTCCAGAATTAGAGATTTATGTCCTTTCGTAAGTTTTTTTACTCCATTTATTTCAACAACAGGCTTTGTTGTATTAATCAGATTTTCGCAATTCTTGATAATAACTACTAATTGGTCAAATGAAATTGACTTTTTAATTGTAAATGAGTTCTTAGCTACACAAAGACATTCTGAATCAATTTCATTTTTAGAAAAGCCAAAAACACTAGTTAAAAGTTTCTTGTTCAATGATGAATGTAATTCTTGGTAGAAATTACCAAAATTCTCATTTTCATTTAAATTGTAATCATTTCTAAAAAATTTGACTTCTCCGAGAATTCCTCCAACTAGATTTTTCTCCTTTGTAGATCTCAAAGTCTTATCTTCAGCTTTTAGTAATCTCGAAAGAATCTCTAAACCAAAATCACCTTCAATAATTCCTTGTAACGCTGTATGACCAAATCCTCCTGTAGTGGCATATTTAATATGAGTGATTTTGTTTTCAATGAGTAATACATAACTTTCACTGTTTGTACTCTTAGATTTTAATATCGGTTCATTTGTATCTGCAATTTTTTCAATAAAATCTTTCCATTTTATTTCTGACTTATTCCTTTTATAATATAGAAATAAGTCAAAATCAACAGATAAATTTGGCTGTGTGACCTGTAGACTATAATTTTTACTTCTAAAAAATTTAGTTAGATATTCAATATTAATAGAAACTTTTTTCGGTACTCTACCTTTTTTTATTTCCATTATTTCATCTTTGAGTCGATAAATTCCTAATTGTAGTTTTTCGGACATGATGGTTTAATTTTTTAGTTTTTGGGATATAGTCTTATTTTATATCAATTCATTGTTTTCACTTAGACATACATTTTTTGTTGCTTAGATAGACTTCGTTTTATTTTTTATAATTACTGCCTAATGACCGAGGCGTGTGTTAGCCACTGTTTATTTATATGAAATTCACAGTTCGAATTCTCTCTATTATATTCCTGTCGTTTAAGTCATAATAACCGAAAACTCGGTTAATTGTACCGATTTTAAAGTCTGCATATAAGTTGATTTCTTTTTGATATATATCAAAGGATTTACCTGCTAAACTATATATGTCAGTGCCAGAAAAATCTGGAGTTATTTCTAAAAAGAACTGCTCGACAGGTCTGTTTTTCAACGTTTCGATATTTCTTACATCGATATTACATAAAACAGAATGATTTCTAAGGATCGATTTAGGATATTGGTTTCTAAATGCCTGTAAAATTAAATCATCAATATTGTCATTTGGAAATGTGTCTTGTTTAGGATATTCGAGATAATAACTAAAGTCTCTCTCTTCCTCAGGTGTTTCTTTAAGTTTATATTCCTCAGTGAATTTTCTTTCGTAAAGTATATATCCTAATGATATATCTCTATCATTCGAGTGTGTCATAACAATGATTTGTTTGACAATTCTCATTTCTTCAATAGGCAAAAATTCGATAACATGTGGTTCCATTTTATATTATTTTATTTGTTTTATATTTCTGATTAAACTACCTAATCCAATAAAAAAGAATAATCCAGATAAGAACTGCCAAAAGGAAAATCCATTTAGTTTTAAAATCAGTATTGGTGTCAATATGCCTGTCAATAGTGTGACAATCAAGCCAAATCTGAAGTTTTCTTTGTCATATAATCCTATTTGAAAAAAGACTCCTTTGTCTTTTTCTCTTACATTTTTATTGAAAACCAAGCTCAATCCAATAAGCGAACATGACAATGTCAAGATTATCCATCCGTTGAAGTTTGCCGAGGTTCTGAAAATGTCAACAGACCAAAAACCAAATCCGACGAAAGCTGCTATGCCTGTAAAAAAGTTAGTCAAGCTGTCAGAATCAGGTTCAAATGCTTTATTCAATTTCTCATTGATTTTAGCTTCAATGTCTTGACTTTGAAATACCTCATTGTTTTTTATTTTCTCAAGAATTTCAAGATCAAGTTTTATTTCTTGTTTTCTTTTTATAGAAGCAAAGCTTTCTCGCAATTTTCCAAAAGTTGCAATTGCACCGATTACTCCAACAATAATCTTCGCATAAAAATCTATGTCGCTTAAAATCTCCATGTTTTTCCTTTTTTATAAATAGTGGCTAATGACCTAGGCTATGAGCATTCACTGTAGTGGAACGAAAAAGTGAATGCAGGAGCAAAGACTGCTAAGTGCATGTAAGCCAGCAGGTGAGCATAGGCGTGTGTTATGGGCTGGCTTTTGACATATTTTCATTTCTTTTCATATCTTCCTAGTATCAGGTTCGCGTCCTGCAAATCAACAATATCTTTTTCTGACAACCAATCTTCTTTAGATTCATAATAATTCTTATGAAATTCATTAAAGGTTCTATCTGATTTGAAATCTTTCAACCAAACTTCAAACTCGTGAAGACTTAAAATTAAAATGTCTGAATAGTGAGATATGATTTCAGGGTATTTTGATACAACAATATATGTATGTTCCTTTGGCAGAGAGTATGTTTTATATTCTGTTTTTAAATGGTCAACTCTTTTTAATACTTTCTTTTCCCATTCTTTTTGAAGGTATTCTAAATGTTTCTTCGTTTCTTCTGAATTTTTAAAGAATACATCCATTGGTAATGCATGGTTTTTCGCCTCTACAAATATATATTCTCCAAAGTCGTTTTTTAAGATAATATCAATATCACCTATTTGTTTTTTTCCTTCATATAAGTCTTTTTCTCTTTCAGTCTCGGTATATCCGAATTTATTTGCTGTCGCAACAATCAAATCCAAGAACTGAGTAGATTTTTTTGAAATATATTCTTGTTTAGTTTCTTGCGATTCTAATAGTGAGTAATGTGTATTGAGAAAAAGGCTGTCAAGTATAAGCTCAGGCGAAATAATAAGATTTTTCCCAAATTTAATAAGGGGCTGTCTTGTTACTTTATGAAAACGAAGTTGCCTTTCATCAAAATTTTCAGGAATAAACATTAGTCTTTTTAAAATAGGAGTGAATTTGGAATCAAAGTGGTTCAATATCTCTTGTTCGTTGTGTATAAAACAATTTGATAAAAAATTGTGAGTTTTTTTGCTTTGAATATCTATATCACCATTAGCCAATTTTTCAAATTTTGAATCAACTAGTCTCATCTTATCTAAAAATTGTTTGATAAGTTCATTAAATAGCCAACAAAATTCGTCAACAGAAATACCTAATTCTTTCTCAAACAAATCTGAAACAGGTAGATATTCATCTTTAAATATATCAAAAAGTTCATTCCCATTAAATTGTGCCCGTTTTCTTAAATCATTGTCATAGTCAATCCGCAGAAAATAATTCAGTAAAATTTTTATTTGAGGGTCTGAATCTAAACAAGACAAATCAACTTTTAAATTTTGATTTCTTTCTCCAGAAACTTCTATCTTATATAGTAGAATTGTAGATTCAATTTCATATTTTGAATTTATGTAATTTATATGCTTTAATAGTTCTTGAACAAGTTGTAGTTTTAACTCTGGGATTTTATTTTTCGTTGGAGTAATGTCATTTTGAATGCCATGCTTTGCAATTAATGAAATTATATATTTCATTGAATCCTCAACTGCATTAAAGTATAAACTGCTTACTTTTTCAGTTTTTTCTTCAGTCAAAGCAGACAAAGTTTTAAGTCTTATTATTCGAACATAATATAAGAAAAATCGGAGCTCTAAAATACCACATGATTTTGCCATAAATATAGCTAAATCAATGTCTTTATTTATTTCTAGTCTTAATTTCGTGAGTGCTTTTTCTTTTTCAGTCATTTTGTAGTATGTATATTTTGTTTTTTTTTAAGCTTGCACATAACGAGAGTCTGCGCAAAAACCTCCTTTATTATTTATATATTCGGATACCGGTCTGAGAAAAAATTCATCTATACGATTCTCAACCATTCTGTTTTAGTTTTTGCGCAGTATGACGACCGAGGCTATGCGCACCTGCGATTTGCAGGAGTATTCACTTTCGCCCAAGCGAAAAAGTGAATGCGGGAGCAAATACTTCTAAGTTCATGTAAGCAAGCAGGTTAGCATAGGCGTGTGTTAGGTGCTGGCAATTTCTTTTGTCTCTGATAATTTTGCTTTACCGCTTGCAATTATTTCAATTATTTTATTTTTTTCTTCCTCTATAGATTTATATGTATCTGATAGTCTAGCCAGCCCATATTCTGACTTATCAAAAATCGCATTTGCTTTAGTGAGATAGGATTCAGCTTTATGAAAGAACCCTCTATTTTTGTATAAATTACCTAGATTCTCAAAAATCCAACTTTCTTTTTCTTCCGCAAGTTCATTTGCTTTTTCATAAGCATTCAAAGCTGAATTATATAATTCATTGTGATAATATGAATTACCTAACATACACCATGCAGCTTGATTATTAGGTGCTATGGTAATTAGTTCATTATAAAGAAATAAAGATAATTCGTAGTCAGCTATATCAAATGATATTCGAGCAAATCGTGTAAGCAAATCTACATCTTTTGGATCTATCTTATATCCTTCTTTTGCTATCATAATTGCTGATTCATGTTCCTTATTTTCTGAATAGTAACTAGCAAGTTGTGAACAAATTTCTAAATCTCGATTTTTGGTATTTTTTAGAACATTAATCGCCTCTGATTTTTTGTTTGTCGCCCAGAAACATTCTGCTTTCATTAATGTTAAACCAATTTTTCTTTCACATTTTGTTAATCCCCTTTCAATAATCTCAAAAGCTGCATCAAAATTATTATTATCCATTAAGGACTTCGCATACGCTTTGTAGCTCATATTATTTTGAGAAAATTTCAAAATCAACTTTTCGTAATTTTCTATACCTTTCTTGTAATCTAAATGTAACTGGCAAAAACAAATATTTCCTTCGAAATTGACTTTCTCATCCTCTAATTTTGCTGTTTTAATTTTCTTATTTAATAATTTAATCCCTTCTTCGTAGTTTTTATTAATGTAGATTTCTTCAATCCAATCTTCATAAATTGACTTTTGTTCTTCTTTAATTTGTGATACAGTTTCTAGTTGAAAGTCTGGTTCTTCAACAAAACCGAGTTTATTAATAGCTTCTCTAATTTTGTTTGAAAAGCTTCCTGTTCCAGCTTTTAGATTTCCATCACTTCTATTTGTTTCATATTTACCTGGTGTAATTCCAAGTAGATCAGTTGGAAGGTTAATTGTAGAGTTGTCAGGAATTACGATAAAGCTTCTTTTTCTTCCGATTCTACCAATAAAGAGTCCTAATTCAAAAAGAACATTATCTCTTACACTCAAATTTTTCTTTCCTCTTAAAATTACAATATCATCAGGAGTAAACACAAAAACACCAAAATCAGTATTTTCTAATGTAAGAACTAACGATTCTATAGTTGTGTCTGATAAATCAAAAACTCCCTGATCCCACACAGTTATTTCTGCAGAGTGACATAAATTTTCTTGAATCGCATAAGCTATATTAAGCCCTTCAATGGAAGATCCAATAAATAATCTAGGTTTTTTCATTTTTTTTTATTTTTTATTGCTTGCTGCTAACAATTTATATCGGCACCTAGGTGACCTTATATAGACTTTAGCTTTAGTGTTTATATTACAGACTTATAGATTAGTGTATTATTTGTTAGTCTTTTAATAAAGGTGTCTTTAGTTAGATGTCACCTTATGGAACTATTCACTTTGTTCTCTTCTCGATTATTGCAATGTGTACAAACCTCTGTTTTATCTCCCATAAGAGATCATATTTACACTTTATCCCTACTTCTTATAACTATATTATTTTTTCACACTTCAAAAATACAAACACTTTTCGGCTCAGCCAACAATATTTGTGTTTATTTTTGATATTAGATTAAAAATACTTATTTGTTGCTGTTTTTAGTGTCTGTAGAGGCTATCGGTCTGTATTTTTGTTAGGTTGTAGTGAGTAGAAGTTTCAGGCAGGAATATAGCTATTGCTATACTATGCAAGGATAGCTTGTGCGGTTACAAGGAAAACAGAGGGCAGTGCATTTTTAGCTTTAGGGAGTGTAATTACAAAGCGTTTTAGTACTTTTTTACCCCTTCATAGTACTTTTTCAAACCTACATAGT
>JGI24139J26690_1000094_pt1 | contig 11112 bp, 10 predicted proteins | sample BarGraIncu00221A_FD_26690 | JGI IMG/M metagenome (IMG submission 26690)
TATCACGCCAAGAAGCCCGTATCCCATTTTGAGAAGAACGAGAATAAAAAATAATTTAGCAAAAGTTTCAAAAAGAGTAAGATAAGAGAATCTCTTAATCTGCCTGAAGACCCTGAAATAAATAAGAGACACAGACTCGATTACATTCAAGAGAATCAAAAAAGAACCTGCTTGTATAAAATAAGTTGCCTCAGGGTCCTTAAAACCAAAAGTTGCAAGGGGTTCTGCAAATATATACAGCAACAGAGAGGCTAGAAGACCGGAGACAGTAACAAAAAAAAGAATGGAATAGACGGCTTCCTTTATTATCTTCGTCTCTGTCTCAGAAGATAAAAACCTGACAAAGCCCATGGAAAGACCCATAAGTGCAAGGGGGGGATATTAGAGATACCGTGATATTAATCTGCGCCCAGAGGCCGTAATCATATGTTCTAAGGGTTTTTGTGATTATCGGAAGTAGAAAAAAACTGCCCAAGCTTGTAAGTACCTGAACTGTCCCGATGAAGCCGACATCCCTTGCAAACTTTTGATATGACACCATATCACCCTAAAAAGAATCCTGTTTTTAAAATTTTTNATTGAAGAAACTTAAGACCATAATTTTATGAAAATTTCTCTTGCAATTTGATCCAACTCAATATCCAAAATCTGGTATTTAAATCCTTTTGAGCGTTGAATTTCCTGCTCAGGTTTCAATAGTTCCTAAGAAGTTCTGTTTTATAGACAGAACATAATGATTTTTCTATAAAAACCTTTAATTTGGAGTTAGAAAGTTAGGGGATATTATACTTATATTCGGCGTTAACTTAAAGTTTATTTCGATAGCGTTATTTTCAGCAAAAATCAAGTTCTAGCTCCGAATAAGAGATTTCTAAAAAGATAAAAGCCTTTGTTTTTAGAGAAATTTTTATAATAGTTTGGTACGCATGCAAATAATATCTCAAAAAATAGATATTGTCAAATAATCTCGCTACACATATCCAGAATTTTCCTTGCAACCCCATTCCAGCTGTGATTCTCAACGACATATTTACGGCCTTTCTCACCCATAAGGGCTCGGGCATTTTCATTGAGAATTAATTTAATTACAGCAACTGCAAGTTCCTCTGGATCCTCAGGACTTACTGAAATACCCCCTCCAGATAATTCAATCAGATCTTTAACCCCTGGAATGCTGCTTGCTACTATTGGCTTTCCACAGGCAAGATATTCATATGTTTTCAAGGCAGAAAGCCCTATTTTCGAGTTCCTACCTTTAATAAAAGGGGCAACGCAGATATCAGCCGCATTAATGTATAGAGGGACACTTTCGTAAGGAACCCTCCCGGTAAAAATGAATTTATCCAAAAGTCCTAATTCGGAAGTTATTTCCAGTAACTTATTTTTCATAGCCCCGTCACCAACAACAAGGAAACGAACGTCTGGACATTTATCCAGAATTAAAGGAGAGGCATAGATCAGAAATTCAACGCCCTGCCAGGCTGCAAGATGCCCGACAAAGCATACATAGGTTTTTGATCTTTCCAGCCCTAATTCTGCTTTTACCTGCTCTCGGTCCAGAGGCTTGAATAAATCAGTATTTGCTCCATTGTTGATAACAAAGATTTTGTCTTCAGAAACAGCGTACAAGCTAACAAGTTCGTCTCTGAGTTTATCCGTGACAGAAACTATCCTGTTGCAGTATCTGTAATTGAGTTTTTCGGAACGGAGTGCGAGATAAGAGAAAATCCTGTATGCAAAAGACTTTGAATTATTTACTTTTAACTCATCCAGAACCAGCCCGTTTACTTCGACCACTGAAGGAATTTTCAAAACTTTGCATAGAATTATAGGAAAGAACGGGAAGGAATTCTGCCGGAGATAAAGCACATCAGGCCTGTTTTTTATACACGAATAAAGAAGGTAAAAGGAAAGCATGAATTCATAAGAAGGCTGTACAAGATATTTGTTGTCTATTACAGGCACGTATTTTACTCCGGATAAAGCACGATTCACACTCTTCTGACCAGGCGCGAACAGGACTACATCTGAGTATTTTTTCAAATTTCCGAGAAGTTCAAGTATATGTACGTTCGAACCTGATTTGGTATTGAAGGAACCGTAATAAACAAGGAAAATACTATTTACTTTTTTGAACATGATTGCCGTTACCAGAATAGCAAAAGTAGTTAATTAGTTTATCCCATAAATTTACTTATTAATTTATTAAGTTGGAGAAAGAAAGTTTAGTATAAATCTCAAAACAGAAAATTTAGCGCATTTTTGAGAGAGGTATTTATAGGATTAATTATCTCCTTTGTCTGTTTTTGACGCGTCCGAAGCGAAAAAAGGTAAAAAGCCATGAGAGTACTGGAAGTATGTCAGGAATTTCCTAATAGGTATTATCCTCAACTTGGGACATTCATAAAGCAAAGTATTGATTCAATTGCAAACCAGAAAATAGACATTACTGTTGTTTCCCCAAAACCTTTTGTGCTTCCTTTTTCCGCATTTCCATACCACAATTTTTCCAAACTGCCGCGGATTGAGCACACCGAAAAATACGACCTTCACTATCCACGCTATGTGTATGCTGTTCCTAAAAAGTATTTTTACCCTATAACCGGAATTTCATATGCTCATTTTGTTTCCATATACGCAATCAAAAACATAAAGCCAAAACCAGACCTAATCCACGCACACTTTTCATACCCTGACGGATTCGGCATGATAGGGCTTGCAAAGAAATGGAATATACCCCTGGTAATAAGTGCACTTGGCACAATCGAAAGAAAAGTTGCTTATGAGGGATCTTATACCTCAAGGCAGATCATAAAGGCTATGAATTTTGCAGATAAAGTTCTTTCTGTCAGCGAAGACCTAAAGCTTCACATAGTAAATCTAGGAATAAACGAAAATAAAGTCATTGTTGTTCCAAACGGTGTAGATACTGAGAAATTCAAGCCCGCAGGAAAAGAAAATGCAAGGAAGCTGTTAAACTTACCTCTAGATAAGAATATTATTCTATTTGTAGGAGCCCTTAGGAGTATAAAAGGTGTGGATTACCTGATTGAGGCTGCAAAGAATTTTGTGGATTCCAATACAGAGCTCTATCTGGTCGGCAGGGACGATGGCTTGAAAAAAAGCCTGAAAAAAATGGCACAAGACTTCAAAATTACCGATTTTATTAAATTTATAGGGCCCGTAAACCATGAGGATATTCCTCTCTGGATCTCAGCTTCTGACATTCTTGTGCTCCCTTCTCTCTCGGAAGGGAGGCCAAATGTAGTGCTTGAAGCCCTTGCNTGTGAAGTTCCAGTTGTAGCAACGGACGTGGGAGGGATTCCAGAATTGATTATCAATGGGGAGACAGGCTATTTAGTGCCTGCAAAAAATCCTCTCGAACTATCCGAAAAGGTTAATAAGCTGCTTGGGGATGAAAATCAGAGAGAAAAGATGGGAAAATTTGGGCGCAAGAGCATAATTCAGCGGGGGCTTACCTGGGAAGCCCACGCAAAAAAGACTGTGGATATATACTCAAAGCTTTTGTAGAGCCCTTTAAAGTGAAGTTTGAAGTCTTTTAGTTTTACTTTTCATTTAGCACTGCTCCAAACTACAGCTTCTCGCNAATCCACAGTATCGATCAAATTAATATTTATTAGTACTATTCAGCCTAGATGAAACAACATCAATAGCTATCTTTCTTAATATTCAACGAGCACACTATGTGAATTAATTTTATTTCTGTTGACTAGAGATTACGTTTTTCTATTTTCATTAGTTAATGATCGACTCTCGATTACGTCAAAATCAATATCATTCAACTGATTTTGGATTGGCTGAATAGTTACCTTGATTTTTAAGATTTTGACTATTCGTCGATTTTGTTCCTTGTTGAGAACGTAATCCCTTATGTGGAATAAAAATATCCGTTGAAGGATTTGAATAGACTTTACTGAGATCTGCGACNTTACGTTCTAGCTCAAGCTTGTTTTCGGGCAGCACTCCCTGNAACAAATAGTTAGGAGTTTCTTTGAGGGTGCTTTCCTCACTGCCGAAGTATAAACCGCTTCTTAGAAATTCCCGGGTTCTGAGCACTATATATCCTCTGTATTTTGGGAGGTTATTCACATCACCGATTCTATAATTTTGATAAGGTGCGAGATTCATTTCCGCAGAAGTCTGAGGAATCAATGGAAGATAAAAAAATCTTGAGGTGTAATAATCTGTGTAAATGGCGGAATTGGCAGGAGTGTATTTGAAAACGTGCTCAAAGCCGCTCAATTCATCGGAAGTGAAGTATTCATGTTTCGCGTTTTGGCCAAGTAAATCCGAGTCCCCAATACTGAAGATCGAGGAAACCAAGACAAATCCAGAGAATAGCAAAACTATTAAAAAAAAGGAATTTATTTTTTTAGGGGCGTATTTAGACATATAATTCCAGAATACATATATGCCGTATCCCATTGCGAAAGCCATAAAAGGACTGACAAGAAGCATAAAACGGTCAACTCTAAAAAGAACCCTGAACTGCCAGATGGTATTGAGCGGATTGGGTACGTAGAATATCAGGGCCAAAAAGGAAAATAAACCTAACACAGAAGCATAATTATTTTTATGGTTCTTCAGGAGAAAGCCTATTCCAATTAAGGCAAAAAATAAAAAAATTGATTTATCCAGAAGTCCTATTAAACTAATCATTTCCTCCTGAAGTACCTCTACGCCTCCAGCAGTTAAAACTAAAGAATCCCAGAACTGGCTCTGTAAACGGGGAGTCAGACCCCTTTGAACAAACAAATATGCTTCAAAAAACCAGTATGCCACGAAGGTAACAGTCAGAAATAAGAAAAAGGGCTTGCTTATGTAGCTACCGTTTTTTACTATATATTCAGAAGCAAATAGAAGGATCAGCAATAAGACTATCTGGGGCAGGGAGACATTGTGAACTAGGGTTAAAAAGATCGCAATGATTACTGAAAGAGCTTTTAAAGAGATTTTATCTTTCTTGAAATTGACACTATAAATCAGGTACAGTAATATAACGAACATTATGAATGACATTGTGCGAGTGATTACATTTGCACCGTAATATAGTACAATAGAACTCGAGGAAAATAATAAACAAGAAAGCAGAGAAATTTGCCTGTTGTTTGTTATGTAATTAAAAATGTAGTAAAGAAAAATAATAGTGATCGCATAAATCGGCGCAGTTACCAGAAACAGCGATGTCTTTGTGCTTAGATTCAAGAGCTCGGACGCTTCTGCAATAAATACATGATACAAGGGAAAGTATGCATAATCACTTAATGAAGCCGGAATTATCCGCCCAAATGTGGCGGTAATTTCGGAAAGAAATATATGGGGCAAGATATCTGTGGTCCCAAAGTAAAAATCGTAATTTAATGTAACACTGTAAATCAAGTTAATCATGATTAAGAAAGATTCAACAAGGATAAGAGAAGGATTTACATTTTTAGAGAATATTTGCAGGAACACCGAAAGGTACAGCACTAGAATAAAGATGAAATAATACCCCGGTCTGCTTCCCTCAGACAGCAGGAGTGCAACCAGGGAACTGATATAAAATATCCCAAATAGATACGTAAGAGACTTTAGATTTAGTGACGGAAGGACGTCTATATCATGCAGACTTACATCTTTTTTGTAAATGAACAATACAAAAAGGCAGGAAAGTATTGCAGGGATTCCTGTAAATAGTCCCCGAACTGCGTAACCGAACTTCCCGACTTCAAACATCCATAAGAACGTGAATATCACTGCGAGAATTATAGCTATTGGAAACACATAGGAAATTAACCTCATTAAACGGTTATTATCCAATCTGAGTCCTTCATCTTTACTTAATTCTAACATACTATCTCCATAACCTTAAGCAAACAAATTTCACAAATTGAATAATAATTTACCCAAATTTTGTGTTCGAAAACCAATGAGATTTACAATCAGGACGGTATTGATTAAAAATTTTTTGCCCCGAAAAGTCCCCCATATATATTCAAGGGTTTCGGCCGTTTCTTCTAACCGATGGGCAAATAAGCGCGTGGACATTAAGGAATGACAAGAATATAATTTCATGTATCTCAGTTACCGATATTGTCTTTGATGATTATTTGGGGAAATCGAATTATAGAGCTATTCCCAAAGTGAAAACTTGAAGTTATTTTCTAGCTATTTCTAATTATCCGAGCGAGATCTGGATTTAGAGAGATAAAGGGAATTTGCAAAACTGTACAAAAATCCCAGCCCATAGGTAACATGTTGAACAGGGATCACAAAAAGGGCAAAAAGACCGTATTTTGACCTCATTTTGTAAGTAACCTGGATTGAAGTGACAAAGACTAGGACAAAATATATGGCCATCAGTACAAGCAGAAACAGTATCGGAGCAAAGTAAATAATAGAAGATATGAGCAAAACAACTGCAAAAATGATTGCAACTGAAGGCAAAAACGCATACCAGCGGACAAACTCCCCATGCTTTTTGAAAAGTTCTGCCATCCACATACCGTATTTAAACATCCTTATAGAGAAAGATTTAAAAGTTCCTCTTCGATGGTGCAAAACTTGTGCTTCAGGGATATACAAAAACTTGTGGCCTCTCTTGCCTATTCTATAATTCAGGTCTCCATCCTGGCCTATCAGAAACCTCTCATCGAAACACCCTACTTCCTGAATTGCACTTTTTTTGTACATAGCATTGCAGTTGGGGAGAGAGCTTACATAGTGTTTTTTAGTGGAGTTTTTGGATTGAGCCGAGCCTCCAGAGCCCAAAAAAGTTTCCTGGGCATACCCCACGACCCTGCCAAATATAGGATCAGTGTCAAAGATCAGGTTAGGGCCTCCAACACACACCACATCATCGGGGGCGTTTTGCATTTCAAGGACAAGGATCTTCAACCACTGGGAGTAGACCTTACAGTCCCCATCAGTAAACGCAACAAGATCGCCTCTTGCATTTTTCACGCCAAGGTTCCTTGCCGCAGCAACATTCTTTCTTTCATTGAGAAGGAGCCTGACAGGATATTTCTGTACGAGGTCCCTGGTTTTATCGGTGGACATTCCGTCAACGATAATAATCTCATAAGAATCCTGAGGGTAGTCGAGTCTGAGAAGCGATTCAATACATTCTTCAATGAATCTTTCCTCATTGCGAATGCCTACTACCACCGAAATAAAAGGGTATTCCATAAAAATTAACCCCATTCTGAACTTTATTGTTTTCGAATTTGCTCGTTTATAACTATCATCCTTGATATGGCATGCAATATTATTCCCGTAAACACCATGAAGGCTCCAATAATTGTCAGCATCACCATGAGAAGTGTAGGCCCAAAACGCAAGGAACCTCCTAGAGAATAATCATGTAAAAATTTCAGTCCCATAAGAAAGCCTGTAGATGCCATAATTATACCAGGAACGGCAAAATAATACAGGGGCCGTCTATACTCCATATCCTTCAAAATCTTAAATAGAACCCTGGGGCCATGTATGAAAGGATGCTCGCTTGAGCAATTCTCAAGGTCATACCTACAATGAATTTCCACTTCAGTAAACTTTAGTTTGCAATCCCTTGCCTGAATAAGGATTTCAGAGCCTGCGGACATATCTGTACCATTCAAATTTATATTTTCAATGGCTCTTTTTCCATAAGCTCGAAAACCGCTTTGGGAGTCAGTGACATTGAGACCTCCTGCAATGTAGGTTGCGACATCAAGAACCTTCATCCCAAACTTACGGTAAATAGGGACATTTTTACCGTTACCATTGACAAACCTTGAGCCGATTACAAGATCAAACCCATTTTTAAGGGGCTCAAGAAGCTTTGGAATCTCGGATGGATCATGCTGACCGTCAGAGTCGATTATGACCATAAAATTTGCACCGAGTTTACGTGCGGTTTCAAAACAGTCTTTAAGGGCTGCACCATATCCTTTATTTGTCTCGTGACGGACTACATAGGCACCTAGGGATTCGGCAATATCGACAGTGTTATCAGTGCTTCCGTCATCCACAACCACTACCCTGTCGACATGTTTTTTGCAGCCCGTGATGATTTCTGCAATGGCATGGGCTTCGTTATAAGCAGGCATGGCTGCAATTGTAATGGTCATGTGCGATCACCTACCTCTTTGACGATAAGACTCAGGGGTCTCCATAACAAAGGGATTTATTATAGAGGAGTCGATATAAAGTTCAAATCTGGAAAATATATTTTTCAGAGTCTTCGCTCCATAATTTTTAAAGGGTTTCAAAAGGTCTTCTACAGTGTATTTACAGACATCAATTTGGGGGATTTTGATACTCCTTTTAACAAAAAGGAGGAACATAGATACTCTGTAAATGAGTTACGGCATATATTATAAGACCTGTATCTGTTTTAATATACGAGCTATATAAGCATTTAGACATGAAAAATAATAAGTAAGTAACACTGGTAATGAAAAGCAATTAAGTTTGTTTAAAAAGCCTGTTAAGTTAAATAAAAAGTTTAAAGCTTTTATCCCCCATTTTAAATAAGCGTAATTAAGTAAAAAAATTGCACTGATATAAAAAGCCAAAAATATTTCCATGTTATATGTTAGCATTTGCATATACTAAGGCTCATGCCAGATACTCTTTCCAAAAAGAAAGTAAGAAAAAGGATTTAAGGTCGAAAACTCCCTTCAGGAAGATAGAAAAAAAGGGAAAGGTATTTGATATAGCAAGCAGGAAATGGGAAAGATAAATTATACAACTGAGCATCTCAGTAGATAGGGTTAAAAAAATATTGAAAACGAATACTATCAAGAAGAAAATGCTGCTAAATCGGAAGAGAACTCCGAGGTTGAGTTTCGGGCAGTTTTCGCCTTTCAGGTTATTACTCTTCGCAATCGGAAATCAAAGAAGACCGATTGGAGCAAGTATGAAGGTTTTCAGAAATCTCAAGAGGGAAAACGGAAATCGGCAGTTAGCTCGAATAATAAATGAAAAAAATTGTGAAGCCAGAAAAACACTAAAACCGTTTTATGAGGAGTTATATGGCCGGAAACCAGAAGTTTCCATCTGACTTGCTGTTAGTAGCAGGTCTTGTAATTCTTACGGATATTTTCGTACTTATTCCTGCACTCAGCGGAAGTTTCGTTCGCACTGCTCTTAGTTTACCCCTGATACTTTTCCTTCCAGGGTATGCCCTTATAGCCATGCTTTTTCCGGAAAAAACCGGACTTGAATGGCTGGAAAGAATAGCTCTTTCTGTTGGGTTGAGCGTTGCGGTAGTACCTCTAATAGGGCTTGTACTTAATTTTACATCCTGGGGAATAAAGGAGATTCCCCTCCTCGCAAGCCTTTCTNTATTTACCCTGCTCTTGTCTGGATTGGCATACGTAAGAAGGAAAAGGCTACCAGAAGACAAAGCATTTGGGATCTCTATAAAAGCCTCCGCTCTTAATCTGATGAATGAGGTTCTGGGAAAGCCTGAATCAAAAACAGAGAGAATCCTTAGGACATTTCTAGCCATTTCTTTCCTGGTCTTGATCGGGACTATGGGTTACGTTACCTTAGTGCCTCATGAGAGAGAGCCATTTACGGAATTTTATATCCTCGGACCTCAAAAGATGGCTGAGAATTATACAACTGAATATGTACTGGGAGAAAGCGGAACCTACATTGTAGGGATAACGAACAACGAGTATAAAAAAATGAACTACACGATGGAAGTAAGGCTTGAAAACAAATCACTGCCCCTCCCGAAAAATTTGCAAAATATAAGGCTTGCTCATAACACGACCTTGGAAGAGCCCCTTGTGATTACACCTTCTGTTGAAGGAAATAATATGAAGCTTGAATTCCTGCTTTTCAACGAGACCGAAAAGGAAGTGCCCTATCGAGACCTGCGCCTCTGGATTAACGTTACAAAGGGGGTCTGAGGATGGAAACATCTGAAAATTTCAGAGAAAAAACGCCTGATATTGAAAACAAATGGCTCTATCTGGCAATACCGGCTTTAGCAATTGCCTTTGCAGAAATATTGATGTATTTGGGAAGGGAAGTCGAATCCCTGGAAATGCATGCAGTGATCCTGCTTGGGCTTTCTTTCTCCATGATGTTCTTAAAAAACGAGGAGATCCAGAAAACCTACCAGGCACTTATTCTCCTTCCAATTCTGCGCTTGGTAAACCTTTCAATACCAGTTTACTATGAGACAACACTTTATTCCTTGATATTCATATACGGCATTCTTGCGNTACCTGCAAGTATTGCAGCCACCCATCAGGGATTTACTCGCATGCNGCTCGGGATAACTTTCAAGAAAATGTGGATCTATGTTCCGTTCTCAATATTGTTGGGCCTCTTGCTAGCAGAAGGAGAATATCTGATAATAAGGACTAACTCTCTAATTCCAGACCTTTCAATATTCAACCTTCTGATGCTCAGCATCGTTATGATATTATTCGTAGGCCTTGTAGAGGAGATAATTTTCAGATCAATCCTCCAGAACCGGCTAGAGATGGTTCTTGGCAACCAGGCAGGGCTAATATTTACAAGCATTTTGTTCGGATTTATGCATTCAGGATATGGGAATATTTACGAAATTATATACGCATCCTTTGTAGGCCTCTTAATAGGTTACCTATTTTATAGAACACGCAGCCTCCCCCTGGCTGTGATGATTCATGGCTCTATAAATGTCTTTCTTTTCGGGATCATTCCCCTTCTCCTCTAAACCTATCTGATCCTACCGCGGATTCCGAAGGAAAGANAGTAAAAANTAAGGGAGCGAAAAAGCAGAAGCTGGAGATATAGTCAAGAAAACAATGTTCCTGACTAACCCACTTCAGACTCGAATAACCACGGAAAACCCTGATTTCATGGAAAAATTTACTCCAGACACTGTAAGCACAAAAACACAGAAAAGCTGTAATTTTATAAATTAGTCCGTTTGAAGGAGCGAAGAGAGTGAAACGGACCTCGTGCTGTTGCACCTGCAGTGCAACTCCCAGAAAAAATCTGGTTTTCTGTGAACCCGAAGCGAAATTAGGGGAGCGAAACTCGGGCTGCAGAGAAGGGAAGAAAAATCTTTTTTAAAAATTACGAAAGAATATCCTGAAAGAGAGATAGAGTCGTAAAAGTAGC
>JGI24139J26690_1000095_pt1 | contig 11082 bp, 8 predicted proteins | sample BarGraIncu00221A_FD_26690 | JGI IMG/M metagenome (IMG submission 26690)
TAACCTGAGTTCGGGATAAGGATTTTAAAATCCAATTGATAATTGAGGTGAATTTTCCCATTCAACGTTAATAGAAGGTTTCTTTGGGAAAAAGCAATATGCGGCAAGTGCAGCTATGATGTTCATGATGAAATTGTGAGTTGATCTATGTCTGCTATGCTCAACATGGCATATATTTTTAAGTTCATCGTTTATCGTTTCAATAACTGATCTTTTTCTCAATAGAATTTTATCTCTTACTGACATAAGACTATTTTTCATATTGCTTTTAATTCCAGTAACCAAATGTANGCCATCATTGAAGAGCGCTTCAAAGAGTTTTTGTGAGATATATCCTTTGTCTGCAAATAATTTTCCAAACAGGTCTTTTGTAAGAACATTCAGAACATCTTGATTTCTATCATCGACATTACCTTTTGTCAATGAAAAGTTTAGCAATTCTCCTTTTTCATTACAAACCAAATGAAGTTTGAATCCGTAGAACCAACCCATGGTTGATTTTCCTCTTTCAGCAATTCCTTGGAATACTTTGTTTCGTGTAATTCTTTTGTTGTTACAAACTCTAATTGAAGTTGAGTCAACATAAGTAATACCGGTACATTCTCCAAAGCAAATCAGTTGTAAATACATCATTAGTGGAACAAATACGCGTGCTTCTAATTCAACAAAACGGTTGTACGAAACTGCATTTGGAAAGTCCTCTTTGAGATGTTGCTTTATGAAAAATAGATAGTAATGTTTGAAATTCCTAAATGATCCAAAGTGAAAACAAACCAATATGGTTATGATCTCACTGGGTGATAAACGAGTGTTTCTATTACGCGTTTTAACGTCATTAGACTCACAAATAGCCGCTTTATGGATTTCGNACTCATATTCTTTGTAAAAGTCGTCTGCAATACAGAATATTTCTATAATTTTGTCTGTTGTAATCATGGGGGTTGATGTTTGTTATTCGTTTGATTGTCAGTCACAAATATACAAAATAAACCTCTATGATACAACTTTTAAAACCTCTTTCTTATCCCGAACTCAGGTTAATACTAAATCAGTATACTATTCAGATTGAAATGTATTTATATGTCGGGTTGGGACCTTCATGAAATAATCCGGGTTGATTGATATGAGTTGTATTATCCCGGCACATACATGTCGTGTATCCCGACACGTCCATGTCGTCTATCCCGACTAACGTTAGTCGTGGTGGTTGACTAACGTTGATCGACCAAGACGACTAACGTTAGTCGTGCATCCTTACTAACGTTAGTCGCCTACCCTAATTACCCTAATAGCTAATACCCGTTTGTAACGATAGTAAGAACGTCTTTTGATTACTATCTGTTCAAAACACTTTGATAGATAAATGTCAGATAATTAAATCAGAAGAACAGAAGTGTATAATGTAAATTCAGTATTTTTAATTTCTCTATTTAGAACCGGGCTCTCAGGGTTACACCATAGGTTCTACGTGTACCTCCTATATAAGTTGGAATACCGAATAACGCTCCCGAGTTACCTGCGTCAATCAGATATTTGGTGTCAAACAGGTTCTTAGAATAAAATCCTAAATCGTATAACAGCTTACTGTTTCCAAATGTTACTCCACCACTCAAATTAGCGAGTCCGTAACCTTTCTGGCTAAGAGCATCCGTATTATCATCTTCGAAATAAACCTTGGATTTGTAAGTATAGGACGGTCTCAGGTAGATATAGGTTGTTTTGCTAACCGGTGTTATGTAGCTGATTCCTGCCGATAATGTATGTTTTGGGGTAAGTCGAAAAGTGTTACCGGCATACTCTTGAGTTTGCCCGTTTTCGTCCTTATTGTTGAACTTTCCGTCGATGTACCCGTAGTTGGCAAAAATGGAGGTGCCTTTGTAGAAACGATATTGCAAGCCGGCTTCCAAACCAAAGCTGTGAGCTTTACCCGCATCTTGTGGTGTAAATTTGAGTGTTGTGGTGTTTAATACATTCGATTGGAAGTGATTCCAGTCATAATAAAATACCGAGAGATCATAGGTAAAACTGTTATTCAGAATAATTCCTTTTAGTCCTGCTTCATAGCTCCAGATAATTTCAGGTTTCAGGTATACGGTGGAATCGGCAGCTGCATCACCTATATCAATCACACCCGGACGGCGACCACGTGAGATACTTGCGTAAACGGATTTATTGTTGTCTATCAAATAATTCAACGCTACCCGTCCTACATACGATAAGTAATCTTTTGAAGCTGTATATTCCTTTCCTGCTGTAGACCACGAGAGAACATTCGGATAATAACCTGTCAGGTATCCGAGAATGCTCGCTCCCGAATTACTACTGCTGAACCCGCCAACCTGATGTTCGTATGTTCCACGAATACCTGCAGTGAGGGATAGGTTATTTGCGAGTTTGTACGTAGCATCAGCAAAAAGTTCGGTAGAACTGGTTGTGTTGTAATTGGTGTAGGTTTCGCTGTAGGAGGTTGGCAATGTGCTTCCGTCGAACAGGTATAATAGTTGTTGCATACTGCTAGATAGCGACGAACCTATGTATGCAAGTAAGGGTTTCAGATTAGGCAGATTGGTAGTCAGATTTGCCACTCCGTTCGTCACTAAAGGTTTTGCAGAGGGTACCTGACTGAGAAAATAGGTTGTTTGCGCAGCTGATAAATACCCGAGTTGCCCTAACTGCGTAATTGCTCCACTGAGCTGGCTTAGTTGGGTGGCATACTTGGATGCAATTATGGGTGTCAGCAGCGTATAGAACTTTTGCGGATTGGTTTGAAACGAAACTTCCTGATTCCCTTTCTCATAAAAATAACTACCCCCTAAGAATCCTGATAATTTATTTTTATCATTGAAGTTGAACCTCAACTCCTGACTGAACTGGTCGTCTTTTTCTTTTTCATGAAAATAGAGTGCGCGAGCTACGGTACCATCAGCATTAAACGCTTCATCGGTGTTGAAATGGCGAAAACCGGTAAGCGAGGTTGCTGTCCAGTTGTCCGACAATACACGGGTAATTGGAAGCGTTATGCTCCATACATCGCGATGAATGTACAGGGAGTCTTTAGAACCACCGCCTAAGTCAGCTGATGAATTGGGATCCAGATCACCTCCTTTGGGAGCATAGGTTCCGCTCTTAAAACTGGTGCCCGGAGGGGTGTCATGCTGGTAGTTCAGAATCAGATCCATTGTTGTTTTTGAATCGGGCAGATAGCGAATAATATCCCGAAGGGCAATGGTGTTTTTTCCGTTAAGCGTTCCACCTGAAACGTTTTTGATAAAACCGTCCCGCTTGTCATACGAAAAAGCAAAGCGGTTCAGAAGTTTGCCTTTTACAATTGGAGTATTGATAAACCCATTTGCAATCATCTCGTTATAATTGCCATATCCCAATGCAATTTCTCCCGATGTGTTATTCACCGGCTTGTTGCTTATTAAATCAATAGCTCCATTCTCGGCGCTTCGTCCGAAGAGTGTCCCCTGTGGACCTTTTGCCACTTCCACACGTTCCATATCAAATAATTCCACCGCTGTACCTCTTGCCTTCGAAATGGAGATGCCGTCCTGAAATGCGGAAACGCGTTGTTGTACCCTCGAATCACCATCATCGGAGGTGACACCACGGATCACAAAACTGGCATTATTAGGGCTCTGAATCTGCACCTGCAATCCGGGAACATATTGCGATAAGGCATCCATTTCCGTAATGCGTAAATTTTTCAGTGTGTTGCCCGTGAGTGCTGTAATGGCAATCGGAACTTCGGTAGGACGCTGAGTCCGTTTTTGTGTTGTGACGGTTACTTCTTCCAATTGTCTGTTCGATTGTTGCATCTTTATCTCTAATTTCGGCATCGATTGAGCGATTGTTATATTCTCCGAATAGTTTGCAAGTCCGGCATAGGATACATGTAACATGTATTCGCCGATAGGAACATTTTTGAATACGAAATTTCCTTTACTGTCGGTAACACCGGAATACGTTTTGGCAGTACCATGCAGGGAAACATGAGCCCCACTTAACAATTCATCATTGGCCGATTTAATCTCGCCCGTGATAATTTCATTTTTCTGCACTTGACCGAACGCTATGGTAACGGTGAATGCAACTAATAACCATGTCAGTAATAATGTACGCATCTTAATTATATAGTTTTAATTTATGAATCAAGGAAATAGAAGTAGTTACAAGTAAAAAGTTACGAGTTACAAGTCTTTTTGTCTGAATGTTGGTTCTGAAAAAGCAGATCAGAAGTTATTCTCGGATTGTTTTATGTAGTCTGATACTGCTCGTCTATTTTTTTAATTTTATCTTTATCCTCACCGGATTATGATCCGAATAAGCAAATCCGGAGTTAATACCTTTCACCTCTAACAACTCTATATTGGGCGAAACAAAGAAATAATCGATCACGGTGGTATAGGTTGTTTTCGGATCAAAAGCATGATTGTTCTTCCGGTTTGTAGGAGTATTGATATCCGCTGCGTAGTGCCAGCCGGGGATATAAACTGGGTTGTTTTTCAATAGGTACAAAGGATCATCTTGTTTCTCCTTTTCCCATTTGTGCACATTGAAATTGGGAGGAGCTATGTTCCAGTCGCCACCCAATACCACATAATTTCCTTTGCGGTATTCGGTCTCCATCAACTTTCTGGTCAATGCCATTTGCTCTACTTTCACTTTACCTCCCTCGTCATAGGCTTCGAAATGTGCATTGATAACGATCAGCTCTTTTCCGTTCGAGAGTCTGAAACGTTGCATCAGCAGACATCTCTGAAGATAAAACAGCTTTCGTGGAAAGTCCGTGATATTGGGCAATGCTACACGCTGTGAGGCGACGGGACTGAATTTAGAACAGCTAAGTAATCCTCCATAAATGCGCCCTAAAGGATGCAGGTAAGGCATCGGCAAAAAACGAACATCATAATTCAGGGCAAAAACAGCGGCATCGTTCCGTAGAGTTTTTTTGATTCCTTCTACTTCATCGATATTATGACTGCGTTTCCCTTTTCGATCCACTTCCTGAAAAAACAGAAAGTCAGCATCTGCATGCTGCTTAGCTGTGTTGTAGATCCCTTGCGTGTACTTCTTCACCCAATCTTCAGGAACAACTGACATGCTGCCGCCGTCGTAAAAGAAATCAGTCTCGGCACCCAATCCTCCATAACCGATGTTCCATGTGAAAAATGTAAGTACCGAGTCTTGAATGATGGAAGGAGCTGAAGTGGACTTTGGAGATAAAAGCTCTACGTTTTCTATGGGTTTCGGACGGAATTCTGTCAGGAATGCCAGCAGAATAGTACTACCTAAATATAACACTGGCAATGCAATAACGATAATTAAAATCAGAACAACCTTTTTCATTTATGTGCTTCTAAAATGTAGGTGCAATGATAGATATAAGAAATAACATAAAAGTTGCAACAGGATTAAGATCTTGTTACATTTATTATTCAAAAGAAGTAGAGATAATTGAAGATAAAATCTAGCCTGAACAATGTTTCAATTCTCTCGTCTTGGAGAACAATTCTCCCCCCCCTCGGATAGAGAGCTTCTATTGCCTCGGATAGAGAGTCTCTCTTACCTCGGATAGAACAGTTCTATCCCCTCGGATAGAATCGTTCTAATGTTAAGGAGGTGGAACCCCGAAAATAGAAGAGGGATACCGTCTGACAATCATATACTATAATCCCCTGTGTATGAATTTGAGTTTCGTTTTCATACACAGGGGATCCATCAGGGGAATAATAGTTCGTCTATTTGTCGGCTTTTATCTTCTTTTGCATCTCCGGGCTTAGTTGCTTCAGTAATTCTGCATTATATGAACCGGAAGAGAGTGACTCTGTTGTTTTGCCGAATATCTCTTCCGCATTCGACGAAACGGACGAAGTTGGCGCTGATATTCTGCTGAATATCTCCTCAGTGGCAATGGCATACGAACGTGAGAGAGCGGTCAGCGTTCCTTCTTTAAGAGCAGGATCAACATCGGTGCAGCGTATTGAAAGGGTATATTCCCAGACTGTCAGTCGTAAAAAAAAAGAGTTTATCTATCGAATTTTAAATCTTTGTGTATTTCCTCTTTCTCACTATTTGATATCCAATTCCCAATAAGGCCAGAAGAATGATTGGTGATAATACATTAACCACTTGCCAAACAGTTTTCTCGTCGCTCGAAATTTGTTTGTTGAGCAGGCGCAGCTTTAATGTGCGGTTTCTGAGTTGTATCCAACCGTCATTGTCGGCCAGGTAAAGTACGGCATTTTGGATGAAGTCTTTGTTTCCGAATTGTTGATTCGTATAGCGGTCAAAGCCTAACGGAATGGAAGTGCTGTCTTTTATCGAAACCTCATTTCGTATTATATCTCCGTCGGCAACCACTATCTGACGGGTCTTCATGCTTTGTTTTAGTATGGGTAAAGTATTTGTCAACCCTTTTGGAACCATTCTATTGGCAAAATCCGAGTCGAAGTTTCCTTCCATTGCAACTGCTACAGGTACATAACTCACATTAAAATATGCTTTGTCATTTGCTTTAAGTTTTTGACCCATGTCGATGGTGGTTGGAGTGCCAATAATGTGTGTGTTCTCTGAACTAGCCAAAAGCAGGTTGTAGCTAACCTGTTTGTTTTGCCCCACTACATCAATGCCCGAACAAAATTCAGACCTGACTTCGGTAATGTTCCTGCTTACCGGATGTTCCGGTGAAGCCAGCAGTAATGGAGTAAAATATAATGGAGTAGGTTCAAATTGTGGGGTAGCGTTGGCCGGCGCAATATTTACCGGAACGGANGCACATTGAACATCTTGCAATAAAACAGGATTGATCCTTATTCCNTAACGGAACAACTGATCGTTCAGNTTCAAATCGAGCTCCATGGCCGGCGAAAGTCCGATGGTGGAGAGGTTCTCTTTTGCAATACGAACCCCGTCTATTAGCCACAATACACGTCCGCCATTCATGATATACTGGTCAATGATAAATTTATCGGACTCGCTGAATGGTTTTGTAGGTTTGGCAATAATAATGGCTTTGTAATCGTTCAGAACTGCAGCATTGCTGGCCAGTACGCCTCGGTCTATCTGAAAATAACGACTTAATGACTTGCTGATATCGTAGGTCTCGGCTTCAGATAACTCGCCATGACCTTCTATAAATGCAATTTTAGAAACCTTGGTATTCACTAACCGGCGAATTCCATCTGTAATTTCAAATTCCAGATTTTCAATTGAAATGTTCAGGTTGTCTTCTCCCGAATTNCCCAGAATGTTCTTTAAAAGGCATACCGGAACTTTCTTGCCTTTGTAATTAATCTCAATCCATGGAAATATGATTTTTTGGATAGACTTTCCCTCTTTGTCGCGCTCGTAAACGGCAGTTGGATTCAGTCCGTGGGTCTGGAGTTCCAGGTATTTCTTTTCTCTTTGATCTGGCGAGTCGGCTAAAGATGGATTCTCATATTTTACAGTTATACTTTTATCGGAATAAACCGACAATTCGTCAAGTAATTCGGCAGTCGATTTTTTCAATCGTTGAAATCCCGGATTTAAATCTCCATCGAGGTATACAGTAACTTCAAGAGGAGCGTCCATTTTAGCCATCAGATTTTTTGTTTGATCGGCAATGCTATATCGTTTGTCGGATGTAAGATCGATGCGAAAGAAGTAGAAATACGAGATGATGACAAGTGCAACAAGAAGAATTAATATAATTGGATTTTGAAGGTTCCGGATTTTCATATTAAATGTTGGGCGAATGGGTGAAATTGTGCTGACAGATATGCTTTTAGTCTGAAATAGTGATGTTTTATCTAACAACTGCAAAGATAATCATTTTTATAGCTATTTGAATTTAATAATATTCAAAACTTAAATAAGTCCTGGGCTTGTTCTATTATTTAATACATATTCTTCGTCTCTATTTTGCTAAATTTCATATAAAAAAAGATGTGCTTTTAGCTCTTGATTGTATTTTGCTTTGTTGGCTTAAAAAACCTTATTTCTATTTTGGCCCCTAAAGGCTTCTTGAGTGGGTGGATTTATTTTATTATCTTTGCCAATCGGTAAAAGAATATTCGTTGAAAAGGTAATAATTATAACACTCAGGTATTTGAGTTGTAGAAAAGGATGAAGGTTGTGAGTGAGTAGACGTTACAACTCAATGNCCGGAATACAAACTAAAATATCACAACAATTTCTAAATAAACTCCTTTAATTATGGGTAAAATAATCTCGTTGGCCAACCAAAAAGGTGGTGTGGGTAAAACCACAACTGCAATCAATTTAGCAGCTTCGCTGGCTTCGCTGGGTAAAAAAGTTCTGTTGGTTGATGCTGATCCACAAGCTAATGCTTCGTCTGGGTTAGGAATTGATGTTCGGTCATTAGAATTTACAATTTATGAATGTCTGATTGATAATGTGCCTTCGGTACAAGCAATTCATCCTACGGCTGTGGATAATCTGTTTATTTTACCGTCGCATATTGATTTGGTTGGCGCGGAAATTGAGATGTTGAATATGGAAAACCGGGAACGGGTTATGGAAAACCTCCTGCTTCCTCTAAAATCATCATACGATTATTTACTAGTCGATTGTTCACCTTCTCTGGGACTGATAACGGTAAACGCATTAACTGCTTCCGACTCCGTGATAATTCCTGTTCAGTGCGAGTATTTTGCATTGGAAGGTATCAGTAAGCTGTTGAATACAATAAAGATAATTAAAAGNAAGCTAAACCCGGCTTTGGAAATAGAGGGCTTCTTGCTTACNATGTACGATAACCGATTACGTTTAGCCAATCAGGTATATGCCGAAGTGAAGAAGCACTTTCAGGGGATGGTGTTCGAATCAGTCATAACCCGTAATGTTCGTTTAAGTGAAGCTCCAAGTCATGGAAAACCGGTTTTATTGTACGATTCAGAATCAAAAGGATCTACGAATTATATGGATTTGGCCAAAGAGTTGATTGCAAAGAATGAAAGTGTTGATTGATAATTCGGGAAGAAATAAATAATAAATGCAGCGTTTCGCAAAATAAATATGGCAAAGAACATTACAGGATTAGGAAGAGGTTTAGGTGCCTTAATAGATACAGAAAATATTAGTACAAGCGGATCATCGTCGATCAGTGAGGTGGAAATGCACTTGATTTTTGCAAATCCAAATCAACCTCGCAGTCATTTTGATGCGGATGCATTAACGGAACTGGCAACTTCCATTCGTGAATTAGGTGTGATTTCACCTATAACTTTGCGGAAAAATGATGATGGAACGTATCTTATCATTGCCGGTGAGCGAAGATTCAGAGCTTCGAAGCTTGTTGGTCTTAAAACCATTCCGGCTTATGTAAAAACTGCTGCTGACGAGCAGGTGATGGAAATGGCGTTGATTGAAAACATTCAACGCGAAGATTTGAATGCCATCGAGATAGCACTGACTTTTTATCGTTTGATGGAGGAATACAAATTGACACAGGAGCGTTTGAGTGAGCGTGTTGGTAAAAAGCGTGCTACAATAGCCAATTACTTGCGCTTATTACGCTTGCCTGCCGAAATTCAAATGGGAATTAAGGATAAAAAGATAGATATGGGACATGCACGCGCAATCCTTGGCTTGAATGATCCTGCTGTTCAACTCTATTTATATGAATCAATAATTCAAAATGACTATACGGTAAGAAAGGTCGAAGAGCTGGTACGTACGTATCTGGAAACGGGTAGTCTGGATGCTAAACAAAAAGAGAATGGGGTGAACCCTATAAAGCACCTGCCTGAGTTCGATGATTTACAATCGCAATTAAGTAAGGTGTTTGGAACAAAAGTTCAGTTTCAGTGCAATCCAAAAGGAAAGGGCAAAATATCTATTCCTTTTACCAGTGATGAAGAATTAGCTCGAATTATGGAATTAATTGATAAAATTTAATACAGTTGTCTTTAGTGTATAAAAACTTAAGCATTCTTGTATCTTTAATTTTCCTGCTCTCTTTTGGCGCTCACGCTCAAATTATTGATAAGAGTAATTCTGTATTTAAAGATACTGTCTCAACTTTGCAGGGCAACATGCCGGAGCCTGAAAGAGTTGTTCAGCTTTCAGATTCTCTGAAATTGAAAACTTTTAAGCCCAATCCTACTAAAGTGGTATGGATGGCTGCCATTATTCCCGGTTACGGTCAGATATTGAATAAAAAATATTGGAAGTTACCGCTCGTGTACGGAGGTTTCGTGGGGTTTGGTTATGCCATAGCCTGGAACTCCAGTAAGTATAATTCATACAAAAATGCCTACCTCGATATAAATAAGTACAATACCGGCGATGAAAATTATAAGAAGCAGATAGATAAAGACCCCAGCAAGGTTAGTTTTTATCAGGTTTTACCTAAAGGATATTCCCCAAGTACTTATGGTGGCTATACGGCTTATGAAAGNAAGCTAAAGTCGGCGCAGGATGGATACCGGAGATATCGCGATTTGAGTATTATCCTTACTATAGGCTATTATGCCCTTACTATCGTGGACGCCTATGTAGATGCCCAACTGTACGATTTTGATATCAGTCCTAATTTATCCATGCGCGTTCAGCCTGCAGTAGAGCACAACACTACGGGCAACTCTTTTGCTATGCAATGTAGCTTTAGTTTAAAATAAATTGATTTTATAGAAAAATATTTTTGAGATGAACTTTAGAATTCTAATTTCCACCGGTATCTTTTGTCTAATAACTTGTACTTGCGTTTTCTCACAGGGGAAAAGCAGCGTGCAAAAAGGAAGAATCGATGAATTGATTATGGATTCTACGTTGAATGTGCCTGCCGAATTTGACAACACGCTGGACTATATGTTGCAGTCGTGGGTTGTGCGCAGAGCCAGTTCTCCAAATTGCAAATCGAGCGACGATAATGTGTCGGTTTCCGATTCAGTATATAAACTACGCCTGTCCAAAATGCCCTGTCTGATGGAGATGCCATTTAATCCGCCTGTACGGTCGTTTATCGATTTGTATACGGTTCGTAAACGGCCTCAGGTTGAGTATATGTTGGGCATGAGTAATTATTACTTCCCGATATTTGAACAGGTTTTGAGCGCGAATAACCTGCCTCTG
>JGI24139J26690_1000098_pt1 | contig 10935 bp, 10 predicted proteins | sample BarGraIncu00221A_FD_26690 | JGI IMG/M metagenome (IMG submission 26690)
TGCCCACAGTTGCGCCGCCTGCCGCGACAGGAGGTCGCCACCTCACCCCAGATCCGCGTCGGTCCGCCCAGGCATCGGGTTTCCGGCGATGTCAGCTAATCGGGTGGTCGTCGACCCAGGACACTGCCTCGAGCAGCGCCTGCGCGGCCGCTGGTGCTTGTTCCGAGTTCAGCATCGACCCATGCTCGGCGTCTACCCAGACGACCACATCGCCGTCATCATTCTGCACTGTGGCGATATCAATCTGCCGTCATCGGGTGGATGGTGGGCCACCGCGGCCCGTCATGACCTTCTGGCTCGATGTCCCAGTCGGCGTGCCTTGTCAGGCACCAACTGGCACAATTGCCCCATTCGAAACGGTCGGCGGCGCTGGTCATGGTTCTGGTGTACCTGCTCTCGTTGCGGTCTGGCAGACGAAGGACAGAATTTCCGCCCGATCGTGAATCTTGCGGTGACCGAAGGCCGGGCCATGCTGCGGGCACTGACCGACGGCCAGAGCGACGGCGCAGCTTTGGCCAAGGCCCGGGTGCGAACCAAGATCCCAGACCTGAGGCGGTCCTGACCGGCCGATTCCGCGAGCACCACGGTTTCGTGTTGAGCGGATGCCGGACCACGTCGAAGCCCAAGAGGGCGACATCCCCGCCGTGGAGGAACGGATCGAGGCCGCGTTGGCCCCATTCGTCGGCCGGGTTGAGCTGCTGACCGCGATCCCCGGGGTCGACCACCGCTCCGCGCAGGTCATCCTCGCCGGCCTCGGCCCCGACATGGCCGCCTTTCCCACCGCAGGGCACTTGGCGTCGTGGGCTGGGATGTACCCGGGCCAACGCGACTGTGCCGGCAGACCCGGCTCGGGCAAGACCCGCAAGGGGTCCACGTGGGTTACGCGGAGCCCTGGTCCAGTGCGCCAGCGCGCCCTCACGCACCAAGGGCAGCTACTGTCCGAACGCTACCGGCAGGTCGTGCCGCCGCAGTGACGCCAAGGCCATCGTTCGCTCTGGTCACCAGATCCTGCTCGCCGCCTACCGCGTCCTGGTCCCCGCATAGCCGTACAACGACCCCGGCCCGACCGCCTTGAGCAGGCTCACCGCCCAACGACTCACCCACCAAGCCTTCCGACGCCTACAAGACCCGGCTTACCAGGCCCACATCGCGATGTGTACCGACGCAGCATGACCATGAGACCCCGCACCACGTTCGGCAATTTTCTGAGCAGGGCCCGGAGTGGCCTGCTCCATTAGTACCTGCGCGTCAGCGGGGCGCTCCGGCATCCCTGCCGTCCGTGCCGGTGCCCGGTGGGGTGGTACGGCCGGACCTGTCTGAGGTGGTGCCTTCCTCTGTGAGCGAGTTGTCGTGATGAGGATCGACCTCGTCGGCCTTGCGGAACTGGTCATCGACGCCGGAACGCTGCCTGGACGCCTCAGCCTTCTGACGCTCGGCCGTCAGAGCCAGTCGCTCTGCCTCGGCCGCTTTGGCATCTGACTCGGCTTGCGCTGCACGAGCACGGGCGTCAACCTCCGCCGCCTTACTCTCACGTTGTCGTACGAGACTGGACTGCTCACTCGCTTCCGAACGCAGGGAATCAGCGCGCTCGGCTTGTCTCGTCTTACGCTGGCGACCCATCACAAGGACCACTGCCACGATCACCACAACGATCAGAATCAGCCAAAGCCATCCTTTGCCATTCATAGCGTCCTCCCTAGGTCAGCCCCATTGCGTCCAGCTCAGCTCGACGCATGCGGCGATCGGCACTTGACTTGAGGTTGACCCCCAGATAGTTCAGAGCTCCGGCCACGACCGTGACGACGACCGTCGGCGCCCCTGCGCAATTCTGCGACAACGCGCCGAAGTAGCCTCGTTGGCCCTTGGCCACCGCACCGATCGCCAACCGGGTGGCGACCAAGAGCCTGCTCATGCGTTCCAGCGTACGCGTGGGTGAAGGACTGAACCACAAGACAATCGCGCAAGATCACGCCCGCAGCAGAGAGCCCAGCGGCCGCGGTCGNGGCACCCCAGTGTCCGCCGACCTGGCTTATGGAACAGCTAGGTTGCCGGTGACGTAGCTGGGACTCCCAACGCGAGCGGCAATCTGCGCACAAAGACCGATCCTCACCATCGTGGGTCGTGCCTTCTTTAGTGGCGGCCAACCAAGGCTGGGGCGCGCGCGAGATGAACGCGCGGAGGTCCAGGACACATACGGTGGCGACCCAGATGCTCGAGAACATCCCCCGGCAACGGTGACGAGCAAGATCACCGCGGCGACTCCGGTCGGCCGGCTGTGCCACCCGAAGACCTCGCCCGTGGCGAGGAACGGGCAGTTGGTCGCCGAACCTCCGATGGAGCCATGACGCCTCCGTCTACCGCGACTTGGACGACAACGTGTTCGCCGTGGTAGCCGTCGCCCAGACGCCGCCAAGCCACGCCGCCACCAANCAGCCGTTGGATGGTGGTGCATCGCGATGGCGCCCTGCGGCTCATCGAGAAGGACGGAGCATCCATCGCCAAGTAGNCGGCAGCAGGCAGGCGCAACGCGTGGGGACNTCTTGTCGCCCAAGGTAGCCTGATCGGCGCGTCTGACCNCGGCGGAGACCGTCGCCGTGCGCCTCGCCGCTGGCGCAGTGGCGAGCATCCGGGAGGAGCACACGACCCGTCGTACCGCTGGTGCCAGGACTCCCCGGTCGCGCCGTCGAGCACGTGGATAAGGGGCTCGTCGCCGCAGTCGGGNCCGAGTAGCACAGCTGGAATGGCCGCCCAGTGGTTGCCTGGATCACTTGCCGAACCCAGACCACGGCTTTGGCTCGCCTTGAAGCCTTCTCGTGGCAGGGTTGGTCCCATGACGCAGCAATCCGGATGGCACGACAACCCGCAGGACCGCAGCCGGCTTCGCTGCCGGGACGCAGTGATCTGGTCCAGCGACGTCACTCCGAAGGTCTCGCCGACCGTGGACCGGTCCGACAGCGGTATGCCATGCGGCGTCACCGCGGCCGGGCCAGGGGCAGCAGGGCGGCCCGTGGCCGGCATACGCAGGAGACCGTAATGAAGCGCTTTAGTCGACTCCCGCAACACATTGGCATTATTCCTGACGGCAATCGAAGGTGGGCTCTGCGCAAGGGACTGAAGAAGCAGGACGGGTATGAGTCCGGCCTTCAGCCAGGACTCGAGCTGTACGAACTATGTTTGGAGCTNGGGATTAAGGAGCTAACCTTCTACGGGTTCACGGTAGATAACACAAAACGCCCCTCCGTGCAGATCAGGGCTTTTCAGAAGGCGTGTGTCGACGCCGTTGAATACCTGGCAAGCAAAGACACGGACTTGCTGGTCGTCGGGAATACTCAGTCGCGATTCTTTCCAAAGGCACTACTGTCGTACACCGAGAGAACTAGATTCGGGAGCGGTCTCATCAAAGTCAACTTCCTGGCCAACTATGGCTGGAACTGGGACCTCAACTATTCGGTGCAGAACAGTGCCACCAGCTCAAGTGGCAACATCATTGACGGTATGGCGTCTTCGGATATCTCAAGAATCGACTTGATCATCCGCTGGGGCGGCGGACGAAGGCTGAGTGGATTCTTACCGATCCAGTCAGTCTATGCGGACTTCTATGTGGTGGATGAGATGTGGCCCGACTACAGCAGTGAGCAGGTCTATAAGGCTTTGGAATGGTATCAAGACCAAGACGTAACGCTGGGCGGTTAGCCTCGCGCTTTCGCCACGAGTGGGCTCGGACGCGAACTCTCGCCACCTCAGCGGAGTTGGCCGCGCTCCTTGAGGTCGGCGACGAGCGTCGCGTACATCTCCTCGTCGATCCGGTACTTCGCCCGATAGATGAGGTAGCCGACGATGATCAGGATCGGCGGGAGGATGAGCATCGCGATCTTGATGATCAGCAAGCCGCCGGGCGTCACGTCATCCGGGGTGGCGGCCGAGTTCACGCCGGAGATGATGACGGCGACGCTGACGATCTGGGTGGCGAGCGCGGCGCCGACCTTGTTGATGAACGGCTGCAGCGCGAAGGTGACGGCAACGTTGCGGCGCCCGAGCTTCCACTGGCCGTACTCGATGGTGTCGGTGAGGAAGACCAGCATGAGCAGCGTCACCCACGACTGGCCGAGGAACAGCAGCAGCCCGGCGATCCCGATGGGGATCATGTTCATGGGGCTGAAGAAGAAGACCGCGTAGCCGGCGAGGATCAGCGCTGTGGCCAGCCCGTACAGGGTCCTGCGCTTCATGCGCTTCGCGAGGATCGGGAACGTCGCGTACCCGATGAGCTGCGCGACGCCGAGGACGGCCGCGAATGGCGAGTACATGTTCTCGTTGCGGTAGACGTACTTGAAGAAGTAGACGCCGAACGTCGTCGTCGTCACGTACCCGGTCATGAACAGCACCATCGCGATCGCCGTCCACAGCAGCTGGTCGTTGTGGAACACGACGCCGGCGATCTCTTTCAGGGTGGTGCGTTCGTGGCCGACGATGATGTCCGGCTCGCGTACCCCGAACAGCGTCACCGACTGCCCGAGCAGCATGACGACGACGACCGCGATCGTGAACATGGTCCACGCGTGTACGTCTCCGCCCAGGGCGTTCGTCACCGGGATGATCGCCACGACAACGGTGAACAGGCCGATCGTCGCGAAGATCTTGGCCAGCGAGCCGAAGCTCTCCCGCTGCTTCTGGTCGAGGGTAAGCGCGGGCAGCAGCGACCAGTACGGGATGTCGTTCGCCGTCCACGACAGGCTCCACAGCAGGTACAGCAGCGCGAAGACCGCGACGAAGCTCGAACCCGACAGGTGCAGGTTCGTGAACAACAACGTCGTGATGATCGCCGACGCCAGCGCGCCGCCCGCGATCCACGGCTTGTAGTGGCCGAACCGGGTCTGGGTGTTGTCGACGATGGCACCCATGACGATGTCGGCCACCGCGTCGAACAGACGGGCCGCGAGGATGAGCGTCGTGGCCCACCACAGCTGGGCGTCAGGCAGGTTGACGACCTCGGTGAGGTAGACCACCAGGAACATGCTGACCAGCGTGTAGACCATGTCGCGGCCGATCGTGCCGACCCCGAAGGTCCACTTGTTGCGCCGGTCCGAGATCGTGCGTACGACCGTGACCACGTCGTCTCCCGTTCCCCATGTCACACCGCTTATGTGACGTCACACCGCCTGTAACCGGTGTGACGTCGGACTAGCGGTGTGACGTCGCCCCGACCACCCGGGACGGACGCTACCGCAGCTCGATCGTCCGCGGAGGCGGATGGGTGCGATGCGCGGAGTCTGGACGCCTCAGTTCCCGGACTGCACCAGGTTCCCTGCCAGCACCAGGGCACCGATGAGTTCGGCGCGCGTCCCCAACGCAGCCGGAAGCACGACGCACGCCGACGCCAGTGGCATCTGGGCGAATCGGTTCACCGAGGATCGCACTCCGCCGATGAACGCAGGCCCGGAGCTGCCGAGCTCGCCGCCGATGATCAGGGCGGTGGGATTAAGGAGGTTGATCAGGTCAGCGAGCGCTCCGCCCAGAATGCGCCCAGCCTCGTTCAGGACTCGTGTCGACACCGAGTCGGTGAGCGTGGCCAGGTCGATCTTCTCCTCGTCGAGCTGCGGATGGGTGTGGAAGATCTGCTCCATGACCGACGGCACCGACACGACCGCCTCGAGGCACCCTCGCGAGCCGCAGCGACACAGCTCCGGACGTCCCGCGATGTGGGCGTGTCCGATCTCGCCCGCGAAGCCTGTGCCCCCGCGGTAGGGCTCGCCTGCCAGCACCATCCCCGCCCCGATGCCGTGGGCGGCCTTGACATAGAGGAAGTAGTCGTGAAGCTCGCCCGCACCCTGGTGGCGTTCACCCATGGCACCGAGAATGGCGTCGTTGTCCACGATGGCCCGCACACCCAGCCGGTTCTCCACCTCGCGTGCCGGGCTCATCCCTGACCAGTTCGACAAGATGGTCGTCGTGCGGACAATCCCCGTGGCATGTTCGACAGGCCCGGGAACGCCCACGGCGATACCCGCCAGGCGCGGTATCCCGTGGCGATCGCACAGCCGCTCGATCTCTTCGCACGCGGCGTCGAGACCGGCCACAGGGGAGTCGTCGACGTTCAGACGGACATCCCGCTCGCCGATGACGTGGCCGACCTCGTCGCCGATCGCCACCCGGAAATGCTGGTGACCGAAGTCGATCGCCCCGACGCGAGCGGCGCCCGGAACGGCGGTGAGGATTGCCGCCCGTCGCCCGCTCCCCGTGCCGCGTCCCATCGCCGAGAGCGTGCCCTCGACGATCCGCCCGTCAGCCAAGAGGCGCGCGACGGCGTGCCCCACCGTGCTGGACGACAGGCCCGTCACCCTTGCGAGCGCCGACCGGGTCACCCCGCGCGAACTGCGGATGGAGGCGAACACGTCCTCGCGGGTGCGGTCCCTGGGAGAGAGACGCTCCGGCGCGGNCGATGAAACGATCACTGATGCACTTTTGCGGGTGAAGGGGNCAGATGTCAATACCTTTCACTCAATTATTGGCCATAAGATCGTGATCAACCTGTCATCTTTGATCGTTGACAGGTCGAAAATGAAGTCCTAGTGTCCGTTTTCGGCGGGCAGTGACGCTTGCATTGCGCGTGGTTCCCACGCACAGAATCTGCCAGGCAGAGGTGACTCGGCAGGCCGTGGCCGGACAAGAGGTGAGAGGGGATCAGGTGCTCGACCAACCCGACGACATCCTTGAGATGAAAGACATCGTCAAGGAGTTCCCCGGTGTACGAGCGCTGGATGGCGTCAGCCTCAGCGTGCGGCGTGGGGAGATTCACGCGATCTGTGGCGAGAATGGCGCTGGCAAGTCGACGTTGATGAAGGTGCTGTCAGGCGTCCATCCCCACGGGTCGTACCAAGGAGAGATCCTCTTCGAGGGCAACCCAACCAAGTTCTCGAACACCCGCGACAGCGAGGGCGCCGGCATCGTCATCATCCACCAGGAGCTGGCGCTCATCCCCGAGCTGTCCATCACCGAGAACATCTTCCTTGGCAACGAGGTGCGAGGACGCGGCGGCATCGACTGGCTGACGGCCCGGCAGCGCGCCAAGGCGCTGATGGCCCGGGTCGGGCTCAACGACGCCCCCGACAGCCACATCAAGAGTCTCGGGGTCGGCAAGCAGCAGCTCGTGGAGATCGCCAAAGCGATCAGCAAGAACGTCGAGCTCCTGATCCTTGACGAGCCGACCGCGGCCCTGAACGAGACGGACTCCTCGCACCTGTTGGACCTCATCCGCGAGTTCAAGAGTCACGGCATGACATGCATCATGATCAGCCACAAGCTGAACGAGATCGCCGCCATCGCTGACTCGATCACGATCATCCGAGACGGCCACAGCGTCGAGACCATCAACGTTCCCCCCGGCGAGCGCGTGGACGAGGACCGACTCATCCGCGGCATGGTCGGCCGCGAGCTGACGTCGCGCTTCCCGGACCACACGTCGCATCCGGGGGAAGTCCTCCTGGAGGTCAAGGACTGGACGATCCGGCACCCGGAGGTGACCGAACGCCTCGTCTGCAAGGGCTCCACCTTCCAGATCCGCCGCGGCGAGATCGTCGGTTTCGCCGGCCTCATGGGCGCAGGGCGTACGGAGCTCGCACGATCGTTGTTCGGCCGCTCCTACGGGCGTTACGTCAAGGGCACGATGCTCCTGCACGGCCGCGAGGTGGCGCCGAAGAACGTCGAGCAGGCCATCGATCTCGGCCTCGCCTACGTCACCGAGGACCGCAAGGTGCTCGGACTGAACCTCCTCGACGCCATCCGAACGACGGTCGTATCGGCGGACCTGTCGCGCATCTCGCCCCGTGGTGTCGTCGACCGCAATGCCGAGCACATCGCTGCTGAGAAGTACCGCCGGGAGCTGCGTATCAAGACGCCGAGCATCAACGAGGGCGTCGTAAAGCTGTCCGGCGGAAACCAGCAGAAGGTCGTCGTCGCGAAGTGGTTGTTCACCGAGCCTGAACTGTTGATCCTCGACGAACCGACGCGCGGCATCGACGTCGGCGCGAAGTACGAGATGTACGGCATCATGAACGCCCTCGCCGACGCGGGCAAGGCCATCATGATGATCTCGTCGGAACTCCCTGAACTCCTCGGGACCTGCGACCGCATCTACACCGTCAGCGCCGGCATCATCACCGGCTGCGTCGACGCCAAAGAAGCCACTCAGGAGGGCCTGATGCGCCTCATGACCCTGGTTCCCACCAACACGACCACCGCGGCGTGACGCGAGAAAGTTGACGATGAACGCTCTCAAGCAACTGTTCGGCGGAAGTCTTCGCCAGTTCGGCATGCTGTTCGTCTTGGTCGCCTTGGCCGTCCTGTTCCACGGTCTCACCGGCGGCCTGGTGATCACCCCGACCAACCTCATGAACCTGCTCAACGGCAACAGCTACATCCTGGTACTCGCCATCGGCATGGTCATGGTCATCATCGTTGGCCACATCGACCTCTCCGTCGGATCGGTCGCAGCCTTCGTGGGCATCGTCGTCGCGATCGCCATGCGCGACTGGGGCATCCCGTGGTGGATGGCGTTCCTGCTCGGCCTGGCGCTCGGAGCCGTGTGTGGCGCGTGGCAGGGATTCTGGGTCGCCTACATGGGTATCCCAGGATTCATCGTGACTCTGGCCGGCTACATGTTCTTCCGCGGCGCGAACCAGTGGGTCGGCAAGTCGCTCACGGTGCCGGTACCCAAGGCGTTCCAGTACCTCGGCGCCGGATATCTCCCGGAGTGGGGGCCCAACACCGCCATGAACAACTCGACGCTGCTCCTTGGAGTTTTGGCCGTCGCGGTCCTCGTGTGGATGCAGGTGAGCCAGCGGCGCGCCCTCGCGAAGATCGGCGCCGAGGTGCCGCCGATGTCGGTCATGGTCACGAGACTCGTGCTCCTGACTGTGGTCATCGGCTACCTCACGTGGATGTTCGGGACCGGTCGGCCCGGCTCGTCCTTCCCCGTACCGGGCCTCATCCTCGTGGCGCTGGTGATCGTCTACAGCTACCTCACGAGCCGTACCATCTTCGGTCGCCACATCTACGCAGTCGGTGGCAACCGCCTCGCGGCAGAGCTCTCCGGCGTCAACACGAGGCGGACCTACTTCTTGGTCATGATGAACATGGCGATGCTCGCCGCCTTCGCCGGGATGATGTTCGTGGGTCGATCGACCGCCTCCGGCCCGTTCGACGGCGTCGGCTGGGAGCTCGACGCGATCGCGGCCGTGTTCATCGGCGGCGCTGCGGTGTCAGGAGGCGTCGGGACGGTCGTGGGGTCCGTCATCGGCGGACTGGTCATGGCCGTGCTCAACAACGGACTCCAGCTCATGAGCGCCGGCTCGGACGCGACCCAGATGATCAAGGGCCTCGTCCTCCTCGCGGCCGTCGCCCTCGACGTGTGGCAGAAGTCGCAGAACAAGCCGTCGATCACGGGATTGCTGTTCCCGCCGAGGGCGAGGGAGATCGGCGAGACGCCACCGCCCATCACCAAAGCTGCTGCCTAGCACGCGTACGACCGGGCCCGGAGGTCCGTCGCACGCACAGCACAGAATTCCCCACCAGCCAGACGCGGGCGGGGTGGAAACCGGAACGGCCAGAACGGCTGCCGGACAAAGGAAGAGGTAGAGATGAGGAAGTTCGCCAAGGCTGTGGCTGCTATCGCAGTCGTCAGCGCCCTGGCACTGTCCGGTTGTGGTGGTGGTCGTACCGACACTGCCGCCGCCAGCGGCAGCTCGAGCGCGGCCGGCTTCGCCAAGGATGCCGTCATCGGCGTCGCGCTCCCCCAGAAGACGTCCGAGAACTGGGTCCTCGCCGAGGGCCTGTTCAACGACGGGCTCAAGGCCGCCGGGTTCACGCCGAGCGTCCAGTTCGCCAATGGTGGCGTCACCGAGCAGCAGAACCAGATCAGCGCGATGATCGAGAAGGGCGCGAAGGTGCTGATCGTCGGCGCCATCGACGGCTCGCAGCTCGGCACGCAGCTCGATGCCGCCAAGAAGGCCGGCATCACGGTGATCGCCTATGACCGACTGCTCACCAATACGCCGAACGTCGACTACTACGTCGCGTTCGACAACTTCAAGGTCGGTGTGCTCCAGGGCCAGGCGCTTCTCCAGGGCCTGGCGGCGCGCAAGGGTACGAAGACCAAGTGGAACGTCGAGCTGATCGCCGGCTCGCCCGACGACTCGAACGCGAAGGTGTTCTTCGACGGTGCCATGAGCGTGCTCACGCCCAAGATCGCCGACGGCACACTCACCGTGGTGTCGAAGCAGACCACTTTCGAGCAGGTCGTGACCCAGGGCTGGAAGGCCGAGAACGCGCAGAAGCGCATGGACACGGTGCTGTCCGGCTTCTATCAGAAGGCCGAGCTTGACGGCATCCTGTCGCCCAACGACACCTTGGCCCGCGCTGCGATGGCTTCCATCGCCGCTGCGAACAAGCCGCTCCCCGTGGTCACTGGCCAGGACTCCGAGGTGGAGTCGGTGAAGTCGATCATGGCCGGTCAGCAGTACTCGACCATCTACAAGGACACCAACAAGCTCGTCGCGCAGTCGATCACCATGGCGTCGGCGCTTCAGACGGGCAAGACTCCTGACGTCAACGACACCACCAGCTACAACAACGGCATCAAGGTTGTGCCGTCGTTCCTGTTGGCTCCGGTGATCGTCACCAAGGACAACGCAGCATCCGTGTACGCCAACGACAAGACGCTCGGCCCGCTCACCAAGGGCTGATCACCGCGCTAACACCTGAACGGGTGCCGGGCCACCGCCCGGCACCCGTTCTGCGTTCCCGGACGTACAGGGCTACGCAGTGAGGCGTACGACCTTGTCGCACCGCGCGACGACGCGTTCGTCATGGGTGACGACCAGCAGCGGGCGCGTGCCGACACCGGACCACAGGTCGTCGAGGAGGGCGTTCGCCGTGGGCGCG
>JGI24139J26690_1000100_pt1 | contig 10912 bp, 5 predicted proteins | sample BarGraIncu00221A_FD_26690 | JGI IMG/M metagenome (IMG submission 26690)
ACAGATAGTAATAAAAAGACAACAAAAAGAAGGCATTTAAGGCCTTTAAATCGAAAAAGAAGGAATTTTTTTATTACTGGCAGTAATTGTCGGACAGCCTCTTTAGGTTGGGGTGGCCGCACGCAGTTTGATTTTCTTGACCAACTTGTTATACTGAAGATTTTTTAGACATAAATGTACCGAGCTTTACAATAAGATTGGATAGATAATTTCTTAGTTATATATTCAATTCGTAACTATAGCTGAAAGAAAACAAATCTTTTTGGAAAAAGATATAAGGGATAAACTGAAAAGTAGCGCAGTGATATCGCAAGAAGTTCAATCAAGGTTTTCTTTGAGAGGATAACGGAACTTTTGCCAATTCGGGTCGGTCTCTAGAAAGAAATAAAGGAGAATTGTTTTTTATTATAGAAGCTTCCGGGGAGATGGAATAAAATGAAAATATCACTTATTGATCTGGCGTTTCTTTCAGAAAAAAGAAAAGATGTATTACTTCTGTTAGTAGAAGGGCCTAAAACTGGGGACGAAATCAAAACAGCCCTTAACGTCAACTCAACCGCTATTATGCCCCAGATCAAAAAGTTAAAAGAGGGACGCCTGATAATACAGGATGAGAAAAACACCTACAGACTCTCTGAGATGGGAGAGATAGTAGTCGAAAAAATGGAGCCTCTGCTGAATACGGTAAGGGTTTTTGAGGAAAATTACGAATACTGGATAAACCATGACTTTACTGCGATTCCCGAACATCTCCTTAACAGGATTGATGAGCTGGGAAATTATTTCATGCTTGAGGCCGACCTTAACCGTCTTTTTGAAATACCTGAAGATTTTAAGAAAAACCTCCTGGAATCCAAACACATAAAAATATTTCTTTCATATTTTAACCCTCTTCATATCGAGATCTACCGTGAACTCGCAAGAAAAGAAGCTGAAATCTGTCTCGTCCTGACAGAACCGGTTTTTAACAGGATGAAAAAGGACTACTATGATGACCTAAAGTTTCTTATGGAATCAAAAAATACTGAGATATACATCTGTAACAAAAATATAACCCTCAAAAATGTCGTAACAGAGCGTTTTTGTTCGCTTGTGCTTTTCGACAATAAAGGAAAGTATGACCACCAACGCTTGATGAGTTTTGACGAGAGTGCACTTAAATGGTGTGAAGAACTCTTTTTGTACTATAAAGAGATGTCAATGCGCCTCGATAAATTATAATCTCCTTTCTGAAATTAAGGTGGATAGTCCTCAATTAAGATGGGTGGTCTCCGATTAAGATGGATAATCTCCAAGATACATATCGATCAGAGCTCTGAACTTGTGGATATCAATTGGCTTTGAGATATAATCCACGCAGCCCATTTCTATGAAATGTTCTTCACTGCCTTTCATAGCATGAGCTGTAACAGCTATCACAGGGATATCTGCAGTTGCAGGATTCTTCTTAATTCGCTCTAGAACCTCAAGACCGTCCATTTTTGGAAGCTGCATATCCAGCAGAATCAGATCAAATTTGTCTTCAGCAAGGCTCTCGATAGCTTTTATCCCGTCCTCGGCCTTGGTTACACCATATCCATAGAATTCCAGAAGGTCCAGAATCAGTTCCATATTCATGGGATTATCTTCAACAATCAATATTTTTTTCATCGTTAAGCCTCTTCAGCATAGCTAATTGCTTTATTCTATTAATTAACTCTTTTCTTCCGAAAGTGCCTTTTTTCATAATAGAGATAAGATGCTCTTTAAGCTCACCGTTCAACTCATCGATATTCTTCTCAGTAAACTCTCTAGAAGTGCATACAATAAGAGGAATATCTTTTGTGCGTGCATCTGCCCTCAAGCTGGAAATGATATCAAACCCGCTGGTTTCCGGCATCATAAGGTCAAGGATCAAGATATCGGGCTGTCGTTCCGAAAAGAGCTTCTGTATACCTTCTTTTCCGCCATAAGCCTTGGTCACCTCAAAACCTTCGGGCTCAATCATAGAATTCAACAGTTCCAAAGTGTTCTCATCGTCATCTATGATAAGGACCCTTGGGCTTTCTAACCTGAGCTTACTGCTGATTTTTTTGAGTGAATCCACCAATTCAGCTCTTTTTACTGGTTTTGTGAAAGAGTAAGTTGCCCCAAGAGCAATTCCAGGTTCATTATTATTGGTGATGGAAATAATAAGTACCGGAGTAGAGGCAGTGAGAGGGTCATTTTTGAGCTGCCTCAAAACAAGCCAGCCATTAGTGTCCGGCAGAAAAACGTCAAGGGTAATAATTTCGGGTTTTAGTTTCTTTATAACATTCAACACATTTTTCCCACTGTAAAGGGAGGCTACACTATACCCAGCTTCCCTTAGTACAATAGAAAGAAGTTCGTTGGAATTTTTATCGTCATCAACTACCAGAACAAGCCCTTGTTTCGAATCTACCTTTTCCGGGGGAAAGATTTCAGGCAGCTCTATTTCGTCTTGTAGCGCTATTTCGTCTTGTAAATCTTCGATATATTCCTTTACCGAAAGTGCTTCTGTTTTGTTCATTTCGAATTCTATGAGTATATCTTCGAGTCCTACTTCGCTAGCTTTCCTGGACTCGACCGGTCTTTTGAGAGGAATTGCAAATTTAAAGGTACTTCCTTTCCCACTATCGCTCTCAACCCATATATCTCCCTGATGTAAGTTTACAATCTTCTTCACAAGAGCAAGCCCGAGCCCTGTTCCACAATACTCTCTGGATGCGGAGGCGTCAAGCTGGGTAAAGGGGTGGAAAAGTTTCCCCTGTTCCTCAGAAGAAATGCCTATGCCAGTATCCATTACTGAAATAAACGCTCTGCTTCCGTTTTTCTTACAACAAACGGAAACCTTTCCACCGTCTGGAGTAAATTTAATCGCATTGCTTACAAGGTTGTAAAGGATCTGAATTAGACGACCTTTGTCGGCTTCAAGCGTTGTAACGGATTCTACGTTGAAAGTTATTTCGAGAGATTTTTTCAGGGCAAGGGGAGAGAAAACTGCTCGGACTTCCTCAAAAATAGAATTGATAGAAAATTCACTATAGTGAAGTTCCATTTTTCCGGCTTCTACTTTAGAGAGATCAAGAATATCATTTATAAGTTCCAGCAAATGCTTTCCACTGGTAGAGATATTATTTATGTACCTCAATTGTTTTTCATTGAGTTCCCCAAAAACTCTCTCAAGCAGAATATCCGAAAACCCTATAATGGAATTCAGAGGCGTACGCAATTCGTGACTCATATTAGCAAGAAATTCACTCTTAGTACGGTTGGCTGCCTCAGCCTCTAATTTTGCCTGAAGCAGCCTTTCTTCCGAACTTTTATGCTCGGTAATATCGAGGCATGTTTGCAGGATGCCAGTAGTCCTGCCATTCTCGTCCCTGATAAGATTTGCACAGACCATCCAGGCCTTTCCGTCCGGGGTGGGAACTTCCCCTAACTCTTCGGTTCCTGATTCGAGAGCTTTTTTTATAAAAGATTTGCTGGAACCTTCTTCATGCATAATGAAAAAATTGTCATATTCGTGTCCTACAACCTCTTCAAGCTTCGAACTCATGTAATCCAGAAAAGCCTTGTTTGCCCAGACTATTCTTAACTCGACATCTACAAAAACCACGAGTTCACTGAGAGAATTAAGAATTGCCTTTTTCTCATGTTCCTGAGCTTTAATTTTGTCAGAATAGATTTTCTGACGGTCAAGCATCCGGTTTATTCCTTCTGTCAACCTTGAGAGCTCATCATCTCCATCCATAACAAATCGTGCAGAGAAATCCTCGTCCTTTCCAACTTTTTCCACATAACTGTCAATAGCAACTATCCTGGAGACCACTTCCCTATCAAGAAGAAGCTTACAGCCTGCCCCGACCATCAGGCCTGCAAACAAAAGGAAGATCACAATATACTTGAGGGACTTCTGGCCTTCTGCATAGATGTTCGTGTCAGCGTCTGACAGAATAAGGACAGCTGGATTTCCATTTATATCTTTGAGGACAGAATAATCGGCTCCCTTATTCTCGTCGACAGTGCGCGCGAAATTCTCGTTTTTATTTTCTAAAAGGGCTTGCTTGACATCAGAAGGCATGCTATGCGGGCTGTAAAGCAAAACCGAGTTTCCCATAATATTCTGGACGGACTCGATGAAATCAGCATCCAAATTCTTTCCCAGGATAATTGTTCCGACTATTTCTTTACTATCGGGTGCGGCAAGCACAGGACGACAGGAGATAATAGTAGGGCCATTCTCCAGCACCAGGAGCCCATTTAAAGGGTTATTAGCTTCCTTCCGGAGGCTTTTATCAGCTATTTTCCGGTTGATTTCGGAAAGTATTGAGGCATTAGTGGTATTGTTTGAACCAGAAAGCTGAGAGTATATTATATTCCCTGAATTATCCGCACAAAAAATAAAGTCGTACCCGCTTAAGTAAAAAAGATCATTGAGAGCGGTTTCGCCGAGGTATTTACGATCATGACTGAGCATAAAAGCCCTTATATCTTCCCTTGAAGAAAGGACAGAGTTAGTCTTATCCAGTTGCGTGATCTGGTGATCAATTACGTGTTGCGCATTTTCTATGCTTTCATTTTCCTCTTTTTCCTCCAGGTGAGAAAAACTCGAGTCGAGAATGTTCTGGGATGCAAAAATAACGACTGAAGTAAGAAGGGCAAAAATAATATAGATAATAACAAGGACCTTTTTACTAACATTCATACTTTAGACTCGGGGGATAGATTTTGAGCTGGGGGCACAGGGATGTTTACAACATAATATAGACAGTAATCATAAATTAGAATACTATATAAAAGTTTTCTATGAGTAAAATTAGCAAAAAATTGAATCATTTTTGAAGATAAAAAAGCAATAAATATGCCTTTTAGTCAAATAAGGGTATTAAAATAATTTAAATAAAAGATTAAGAGTTGAATATTTTTAAATAATCACTTAAAAGCAAGAAAAGATTCCAATCTGATTAGACAAAAAATATTAAAGTAGTTGTTTGAATGTTCCAGAACCAACAGAACATTTTAGTCGCGGTTTTAGCAATCGACTGGCTATACCTTAGCCGACGTTTATGTTTAAGCCCAATTGTGTTTAAATTATGATTAGTCCAATCGCATCATTCCATAAGTCTTGATTACCTCATCCTTAACCGTCATCAAGTTACCACTTTAAGAATCTAGCCGCCCAGCCCACATCTCTTCTCAGTAAATATTTCCTTAACTCGTCGATTCCAAGCAGGAAGAGTGCAAAAGGAATGGAAAGTAATATGTACCTGAGGTCAAGGGGCGAAGTGTTAAAAATAAGATTGGCAAACGGATTTCAGACAATGAAAGCGAGAATCAGAAGTTCTGATGCAATCCCTAAAAGAATCATACGGTTGCTGAACAAGCCCATTGTGAAGACCGATTGAAATCGGGTTCTGGAAGCAAAAACATTCGCTATCTGGCAGATAATCACTGCTGAAAAGAAAGCGGTAATCGCCTGCATATAAAGGGGATTATTGTTTGCAAGCTGTTCGCTGAATTTCCAGCCCCCTTCAAGAAGTACGGCAAAATAGCAGAAAAAGCCTGCGGCAGCTTCTATAGGTCCCTTTATTCCATAAGCTGTTAAAAGCAACTGAGGCGTTAATAGCTTTTCGTCTCTGGCCCTTGGAGGCCTTTTCATAATATCTCCTTCTCCTTTTTCCTGTCCGAGAGCAATGGCAGGTAACATATCCGTACCCAGGTCAATTGCCAGGATAAGCTGCACTGGCATAGGTAGGGGCAGGGCAAAGAGAACAAAGGCTATGAAAGGCAGGATCTCAGGAATGTTACTGGCAAGGATGTATACAATGAACTTTTTTATATTATCAAAAACGGTTCTGCCTTCCTCTACGGCATTTACGATCGTAGCGAAATTGTCGTCCAGAAGCACCATATCCGCAGCTTCGCGAGCTACGTCCGTGCCGCTGCCCATTGCAACCCCCATATCTGCGTTCTTAATTGCAGGAGCATCATTGACCCCGTCTCCGGTCATGGTCACGATCTCCCCTTCAGCCTGGAAAAGCTGTACAATCGTCAGTTTTTGCACAGGAGAGGTACGGGCAAACACAATGCTCGGGCTTTTCAATCTTGAAGCAAGGTCTGTACGTGAGAGTGAAATTAGCTCATCTCCGGTAATAATTTCAAGCCTTCCGGAGTCTGAAAGTCCCACTTCCTTTGCGATTGATTCTGCAGTGACAGGATGATCACCGGTGATCATGACAACTTTGATCCCGGCTGCATGGCATTTCGCAATAGCTTCTCTGGCCTCAGGGCGCGGGGGGTCTACAATCCCTATAAATCCAAGGAAAATGAAATCTCCGGTATACTCCCGAATCTCTTCTGCCTGCCTGTATGCAAGGGCAATAATCCGTTCTCCTTTTTCTGCAAGACTCAGATGCCGGTCAAGAAGCTCTTTTTGCTTAGTTTCATCCATCTTCCTGATGCCTTCTGAATCTATGGCTGAACTGCACATTTTCACAACCACTTCGGGAGCACCTTTAAGGTATGCTTCAAGTTTTCCTTCAGGAGTGCGACAGATAACTTCCATCCTTTTGGTAAGCGAATCAAAAGGAAACTCTTCCAGCCTTGGATAATCACTCTGAAGCTTTTTTATATCTTCTAAGCTATTTGCAAAAACAAGAAGTGCTCCTTCGGTCGGATCACCAGTATACCCTGGAGGAGACTCACGAAGCTTTGCATTATTGCAAAGCCCTGCAACTTTTATGAAAACAGATGGCAATTTTTCAGGAGCCCATAAAGGCTTTTCTATAACACAAACTCCTTCTGTACTTAAGCCTGCAATTTTTTCTGCAACATCTTTGTTTGTACTTTCTCCTGCCTCCTGCCCTGCAGTACGTTTTTTAGAACTGAGAGGGTTTTCGAGAACGAGACATTCAAAACCGATCATGAGAGAATTCACTGCCATCTTGTTCTGGGTAAGAGTCCCGGTTTTGTCAGTGCAGATAACAGTAGTCGAACCCAGGGTTTCTACCGACTCAAGCTGCTTAATAAGGGCATTTCGCGAAGCCATTCGCCTGGAAGCCAGACTAAGGGCAAGAGTAACAGTGGAAAGAAGTCCTTCAGGAACATTTGCAACTATAATACCAACAGCAAAGATGAGGCTTGCAAGAAAGACATCCTGAATAAGAAAAGCAAGAATAAAGAAGGTTACTCCCAGAAAAATCGCAATTGCAGAGATGATTTTTATAAAGCGATTGAGTTCTTTCCGGATGGGGGTGTCTACGCTTAAAATCTGTTCTGTGAGTATTGCAAGGTTTCCAATCTGAGTATTCTGTCCTGTTCCGAAGACGACAGCCTTTCCATTCCCGCTCTGTACCAGCGTCCCTGAGAAAACCATATTCCTGCACTCCAGTATATTTGGATGAGTGCATTCAAGAGACCGAAGTTGAGGTTCTGATTCGCCGGTAATAGTCGAATGATCAACTTTCAGAGAGTTTGTCTCAATTAAGCGCCCGTCTGCCGGGATCTTATCTCCTTCTTCAATAAGGAAAATATCTCCCACAACAAGCTCCGAAGCCAGAATGTCTCTGATTTTACCGTCCCTTAAAACCTTCGCATGAGGAGGGAGAAGCTGCCGAAAACTGTCCATCGTTTTTGCAGCCTGGTATTCCTGGACGAACGTGAAAGTCGAGTTAAGGATAACGACCAGACCAATAGCAATCCCTATATACAGATTTCCTTTCCCGGGATCGAGATATTCTGCAAGAAAAGCCAGAAAAGCTCCTATAATCAGCAAAATAGAGAAAAAATTCCAAAACTGCTTCAGATATTTTATTAATATGCTCTCCTTTCCTGTCTCCTCGAGAACGTTGGGTCCACATTCCTGAAGTCTCCTTGAAGCTTCCTGCTCGCTAAGCCCGCTATTGTCGACTCCCAATCTCAGAAAAAACTCTGGAAGAGAAATTTTATACTCATCACCCTGTGGAGAGCAGATCTTGCTTTTACTACCATTCAGCTTCTTCTCCATCGAATACCCTATGACTTCAATGTGACATGGGAATAAGAAACTTAACTTGGACTTCAAAAGTCGTCTCTAAATCAAAGATAAGAGATCGCAGATTGATTTTGATGGCATTATCAGGATGCGGAAATAAAGGCCAGATAATCATGTCAAAATTTATGACCCTATTTATCAGAAACAGAGCAAAAAAAAATTTCCAACAATTAGGTTTTATAATTTGTTAACTAAAAAATTGACCACATTCCGACGCAATCGTAAGGAGATTGAGAACTGTTTTTTACCACCAATGTTCTCATCTCTGCTCATGCGAAGCCAAAAAGGAGATTCGGAAGGTATGTCGATCCCCCAGGCACAATCTATAATTTTCTATGTTTCGAAACTCCGGATACTTTAGTTTGGATTTTGGATCATTCTGGATTAAGAATATATTATAAATTGCCAATTAGACTATAAATTTGTGCTAAAAAATAAATGTGTAAAAATAAAATTAAAAAGGTATGACCTATGAGTGAATTTACACTAAAAACAAGACTCTTAGCTGCACTTGAAGGCAAGCCCGTTGACAAAATACCCGTCTGTTCCGTGACCCAAACAGGAATTGTAGAACTCATGGACGTGGTCGGAGCCCCCTGGCCCGAAGCCCACACCAACCCCGAACTAATGGCAAAGCTGGCAATCGCCAACCATGAACTCAGCGGCCTTGAAGCTGTAAGGATCCCTTATTGCCTTACCGTTCTGGTTGAAGCAATGGGATGCGAGATCAACATGGGTACTAAGAATAGGCAGCCTTCTGTAACTGATCACCCCTATCCCAAAGAACTTGAAGGTGCAGCTATTCCAGCAGACCTTCTGCAGAGAGGCAGAATCCCAGCCGTACTTGAAGCTATTAAGATAATCAGAGAAAAAGTGGGCCCAGATGTACCAATTATTGGCGGTATGGAAGGTCCGATCACAGTCGCTTCAGACCTGGTAAGTGTAAAGTCTTTCATGAAATGGTCCATCAAAAAAACTGACCTTTTCGAACAGGCTCTGGACCTTGCTACAGAAGCTGCAATCATGTACGCAAACGCAATGGTCGAAGCAGGTGCAGATATTATCTCAGTTGCAGACCCTGTCGCTTCTCCTGATCTCATGAGCCCTGATTCCTTTAAGAAGTTTCTTCAGGCAAGATTACAGAAGTTTTCCTCCAGCGTAAACTCCGTGACCATCCTCCACATCTGCGGAAACGTGAACCAGATCCTCAGCTATATGGCAGACTGCGGCTTTGAAGGTCTCAGCGTTGAAGAAAAGATTGGCAGCCCAAAGAAGGCAAAAGAAGTCATTGGGAACAGGGCAAGATTCGTAGGAAACGTCTCCAGTCCTTTTACCCTGCTACCTGGCCCTGTTGAAAAGATAAAAGCTGAAGCCAGGCAGGCCCTTGTAGAAGGCGTCGATGTGCTTGCACCTGGCTGTGGGATTGCCCCCATGACTCCCCTCGAGAATATCAAAGCCATGGTCGCAGCAAGGGACGAGTTCTACGCCTGAAAAGGCACGAAAATTTGGTTTATTTTTTCACGGGCATATTCCGAACACTGATCTTTAGAGTTCTGGTATCTTGTCCCGTTTCATTTTTTATTTTGCCAGCAATGAACCTCAAGAATAAGGATTCCAAAGCAAGATGCTGACAGACTGTAAGCTAAGAGATTCAATCCAGGCAGTAATTCAGCATAGCTCGCAAAGATAACTTATTCAGCATAAAACTTATCGAAATTAATTAAATTTGGATAATGTCTGACATACTGGTTGAATGAGTCTTAATTTTGGAGAGGCTAAAAATGAGAACAGGAGTCGCAATTGACCTTGGGACCAGCGGTTTTAGAGCCCAGAAAATCGACCTGGAAAGTGGCAAGATTAAGAAAACTGTCATAACTCTGCGGAACCCCCTGCCTGGAGCAAACGTAATGGACCACCTTGACTTTGCAATCCATTACGGGCTTGATAAGGCCCACATGCTCTCGGTAACAGCGGTAAAGAATATCCTCGCTGAACTGGGAGTAAAAGTAGAGGAAATGGAAAAATTCTCAATATGCGGAAACCCCATCCAGCTTTCTATTTTTCAAGGAATCCCAATCGAAGACCTGGCATATGCCGGAGAGCGGAAAAAACAAAAATACCATATTGAAGAACAGAACAGGGATGCTCGAATTATACCTATGGCCGAAATAGAGGGGTTCGAAGAGGCCAGGAATTGCAAACTACTTGTGCCACCTTCAATTAAACACGAAGTTGGAGCCGATGCGCTTGCCCTGATCATAAAGGCAGGCATGATCGAAAGTAATGAGATTGCGATTGCAACGGACTACGGAACAAACGCAGAGATGGCTCTTAAGGCAAACGGGATTATTTACACCGGATCAGCTGCTGCCGGGCCAGCTCTGGAAGGTCAGGAAATAGAATATGGGTCCATTGCTTCTCCACACACTATCTGCGATGTGGAATTTGAAGGGGAGAACCTTCGTTGTTACGTTCTTGACAGGGAAATGAAAACAACCATAGGAGACCTTGTAAACCCAAAGACAGGAGAGGTAGTAGAAAAGGGAGAGATAACTGCAAAAGGCATANCAGGAACAGGGGTTATTGCACTTATCGAAGCCGGGATCAGGAACAAACTGATAGTTCTGCCAAAAATCAAGACTCCTGAAGGCATCATCCACCTCCAGAACGGGATCAAGTTTACAGATAAAGATCTTATCGCAGCCGGAAGAGCTATAGGGGCACTTCGGGCAGGACACATTACCCTCTGTGCAGCTGCAGGCATCGACATGGAAGATCTCCAGATCGCCTACATGTCAGGAGCAGCCGGAACTTACATGGACGCCGCAAAAGCTCATCATGTCGGGATGATCCCCTACAATGCGCATTATGTCTCCC
>JGI24139J26690_1000106_pt1 | contig 10710 bp, 12 predicted proteins | sample BarGraIncu00221A_FD_26690 | JGI IMG/M metagenome (IMG submission 26690)
CCCTGCCGGGAACATATTCGGTCTTTACCAGGAACCTGTTCAAGATTAAACCTATCAATTTTTGCCCCTGGCTGCTTCGTGACCTGGGGTTTTGAAAAATCTCAAATCCTTTAACCGCAAAGTTTCGCAGAGAAAAGCGCTGAGAACCGAAGAATATAACATATAGAAAAACCAACTTTGCGGCTCTCTGCGTCTACTCAGCAGTACTCTGCGTTAAAAATGGTTTTTTCAATCCCCTACATAATACATTATGTAAGATGAATTATCGATAATCCATAGTTTAATATTTGAAATCGAGACAGAAATGGATTAAATTTGAATGAAAAGATGAAATAGACAATAATTACCTCATCATTTCCTAATTATTTATCCTCACTTAATAATTAAACTCAACACAAAATGGAACGTCGTACTTTTATTAAAAACGCCGGGATTGCAGGCGGAATGATGCTTGTATCACCGATCTTAGCCAAAGCAGTGACTCCTGAAGAATATGATTTCCCCCTGATTGATCTGCATGTCCATCTTACTAATGAGTATACAATAGACAGGATGATGGATTTTGCCAAAACAAGAAATGTCAAATTCGGTATCGTAGATCATCCAGCAGACTGGGCTATCAGGAACGATGCCGATTTAAAAAGATATATCGATAAACTACGAAAATATCCGGTTTACATTGGTCTGCAACCTATAGATCTGGAATGGACTAAACGCTTTTCTCCGGAACTTTTATCCCAAATTGATTATGTATTAATGGACCCTCAAAGAGTACCAATGGGGAACGGAGAAACCTTGTCAATATGGCAATTTGATACTTATGTGGAAGATACAGAAGAGTTTATGAAGCGTTACATGGCTTATGCGATGGAGGTTCTCAACAATCAGCCAATCAATATTTTTGGCTGGCCACTTTTTCTACCGGTCTGCATTGCCCGCGATTACTATACTTTATGGACTCAGGAACGCATGCAGCAAATAATTTCGGCAGCGAAAAAAAGAAATATTGCAATTGAGATAAATGATATGGCTCACACTCCGCACGATAAATTCATACTTATGGCAAAGGCTCAGGGTTTGAAATTTACCTTCGGCTCAGATTCACGCAATCAGAATGCAGGGAGACTGGCTTATAGTAAAACTGTTGCAAAAAAATGCAACCTGAAAAAGGAAGATTTCTATATACCTAAGCAAAAATCCTGAAATAATTTATTATGAAAGGGGACAACAAATGAAATATATACTATTCTTCCCTTTGTTGCTGTCTACCTCCATCTTTGCCCAGGAACCTGATAGCAGCTCAGCGCTTTTCAAAATGAGAGAAGCTGAACAGAATTTCGCAAAGGCTTCAGTAATGTACGGACGTAATGCTGCTTTTGTTGAAAATTTTGCAGATGAGTCTGTTCTCTTCACCGACAAATGGATCACTACAGGGAAACAATTCTCTAAAGACCGGAAAACTGCTCCTGTCGTTCTGAAATGGGAACCAGAATATATGGATATTGCCGACAGCCGCGATTTCGGGTTCAGCACAGGTCCATGGGAAGCACAGGAGTACAGGCCTGGCACTCCTCCCCTCTACTCCGGCTATTTTCTTACTGTCTGGAAAAAGCAACCTGATGGCACATGGAAAGTAATACTTGACGGAGGAGGAACAACACCTGCAATTAAAGATCCCAAACACAGTTTTTCATTTCCGGTTGGAGCAGATAAAACAGTTCTAAATCCTCAAGTACTCAATTCCGGATTATTATCCAAAGAATTAATCGACAGGGAAAAACAATTTCAATTAAACTGGACAAAAAGCCCAATCCCTTCTACTTATGCTTTATTTCTTGCTCCAAAATCAAGGATGCAACTCAGCGGACATCTTCCAACCATAAATGCAGACACAATTAATATCCTGATNTCACATCTCGATAAAAACCTCATATGGAAGTCATCCGGATCAGGAGCTGCAACTTCAGGTGATATGGGTTACACCTACGGGATTCTGGAAATTCCCGGTAATAGTGAAGTAGTCAAAGGACATTATGTACGGATATGGAAGAAACAGCCTGGAGCCAACTGGAAAATTGAAATGGAAATGATGAATTTTGATTAGTTTTTCATATTCTTGAAGCTATAAGATAGCATAGAAAATATAATTCATCAGTTGCAGGTGCCATCCCAAATATTTCCTGAATATCAGCTCAGGTATCGAACTTTTTGTCATCATTTTTTGTTTTAATTTTTGATTAGACTTATATCAATAATTGATTTTAATACTACGGTGCTCTGCACCTATAATTGGGTTTTTCAAATGCAATTCTATAAATATTTCGCAGCTCTGCTGCTTTGAATATATAATAGCTGGAATGCCGCGTTATTACTAATTCTGGCTGGTCTTTGCAGAAGAGCCGCATTAAATTAGTCATTAAGGTGCGTAGCACCGTAATATTTGTAGGCAAAGGTTTATAGCAGAAGTTGAAGGTGCAGCGCACCGTAATATTTGTATTAAAAGATAAGATTAAAAATAAAACCAGGGTTTTCCATTATAACAAGATATTTCTGTTTAAACTTTTGGCAGAAACGCCGAAAATAATTAAAAAACAATAATCATGAGAAAGGTTACACCGTTTTTGATGTTCGATAACAATGCTGAAGAGGCTATGAAATTTTATGTTTCGATTTTCAAAAACTCCAAAATTATAAACAATGGGACATTCGAAATTGACGGACAGCAATTTCTTGTTTTCAATGGTGGACCCTATTTCAAATTCTCGGAGGGAATATCCCTTTTTATAAACTGCGAAACCCAGCAGGAAGTCGATGAACTCTGGGAGAAACTGTCCTACGGCGGGGAAAAGAGTCAGTGCGGCTGGCTTAAAGACAAATTTGGTATTTCCTGGCAGGTTGTTCCTTCAGTTCTGAAAAAGATGCTAAATGATCCTGATGTTGTAAAATCAAAAAGGGTTATGGATGCAATGCTCCAGATGAAAAAAATAATCATAAGCGACCTTGAAAAAGCGTATAATAAAAAGTAGGAAACATGCGCTCAGCTGCAAAAGACATTGATGCATATATTGAGTTGCAATCGGAAAATGCAAGAGTAATTCTTTCAGAGATACGGCAAACAATTAAAAAAACAGTTCCCGCGGCAGAAGAACTGATAAGCTACCAGATGCCAGCTTTCAGATATCACGGAATGCTGGTCTGGTTTGCCACCTTCAATCATCATTATTCAATTTTCATTCCAAGGCATATTTTAAACCTCTTCCAGGAAGAATTGAAACCGTTCGAATTGTCAAAATCCAGATCGGCGATAAAAATACCATTTGATAAACCGGTGCCTGTTCAACTCCTTTCAAAAATTATTAAATCAGCNGCTGCTGCAAATCTTGAAAAGGTGCAATTAAAAAGAAAAGAGGGAAAATAATTCTCTCTTTTATTTACCTTTGACTACATGACAGCAATAAAACGTCTGGCAGGTCAAACCGCCATCTATGGAATTCCAAGCGTTCTGGGCCGTGTTCTCAGCTATTTACTGGTACCGCTTTATACCTACGTTTTCCATTCCGGAGATTATGGTACAGTAGCTGTTTTCTATGCATATACTTCTTTCCTGATGGTTATTCTCACATATGGGATGGAAACTACCTTTTTCAGATTCAATGAACATGAAAAGGAAAAGGAGAAAGTGTATAGCACAGGGATGATCTCACTTCTGATTTCATCTATTATATTCCTGGTATTAGGTTTGTCTTTCTCGAAGGATGTTGCCCGATGGATCGAATATCCTGCTCACCCTGAGTATGTCAGATGGTTTGCATGGATCCTGGCCCTTGATGCAATTTCGGCAATCCCCTTCGCTCATCTTCGTGCCATAAACAGACCCATCCGTTTTGCCTGGGTTAAAATGACAAATATCTCAATAAATATTGGCCTTAACCTATTTTTCCTGTTGTTATGCCCCTTCATCCTGAGCCATTATCCCGAAAATGTCCTGGGCCGGTTCATTACTTCTGTTTATAAACCTAACTGGGGGATTGAATATATATTTATTTCAAATCTGGTTGCAAGCAGTATAACGATTATCATGCTGTTGCCCGAGATTTCATCTGTGAAGTGGAAGATTCATCCTGACCTATGGAAAAAAATGCTGTTCTATGCCTTTCCTCTTCTATTTGCCGGAATGGCCGGAATAGTAAATGAAACTTTTGACAGACTTTTACTCCGGTATCTGTTGCCAAAAGATATTGCAACATCCCAGGTCGGTATATATGCTGCATGCTACAAAATCTCAATCCTGATGACCATATTCATCCAGGCGTACAGATACGCTGCTGAACCTTTCTTTTTTGCGCAGGCAAAAGAAAAGGATGCCAAAGAGGTATATGCAAAAATCATGGATTATTTCATAATAATCGTTTCGCTGATCTTCCTTATCACCATGCTTTATCTTGACGATTTTATAATGCCACTTCTGGTCAGAAGGAAAGAATACTGGGAAGGAAAAGGTGTCATCCCTGTATTAATGATGGCAAATCTCTTTCTTGGTGTTTACTATAACCTTTCGATCTGGTATAAGCTTACAGCCAAAACAGTTTGGGGAGCATGGCTTTCCCTTATCGGTGCTATTATCACTCTTGTGCTGAACTTCTGGTGGATACCCCTCAGTTCAGATCATCTTATTTATGGATATTATGGTTCAGCATGGGCAACATTCATCTGTTACGGGGCGATGATGATCCTCTCCTATCTTATCGGTCAGAAATATTTCCCTGTGAAATATAACCTTGTCAAATTTGCCGGGTATCTTGGACTTTCAGTTCTTTTATTCGCTTTGAGTTCAATAATCCGGCCTGAGATGTCAATTCTCCGGATTGGATTTCATACAGCACTTCTCCTGATCTTTCTCGGGATAGTATATCTTGTTGAAAAGCCATCACTTTCAAGTGTCAGGAACATATAAAATCATGATAAAATATTATACTTATGGTAATTACTAAAGCAGTCCATAAAGAGGAACATCTCGGAAGTTCGGAATTTATCACCGATATAGTGATCGGAATGTCTGATGGTTTAACTGTCCCTTTTGCACTGGCCGCAGGACTAAGTGGAGCCGTTCAGCATAACTCAATAGTAATAACGGCCGGGATTGCGGAAATTGTTGCCGGTAGCATTGCGATGGGTCTGGGTGGCTACCTGGCCGGAAAAACTGAACAGGAACATTACCAGGCCGAACTCAAACGGGAATACGATGAAATCGAAGAGATTCCTGAAGAAGAAAAGAAGGAAGTAAAGCAAGTGTTTGCACATTATGGCTTAAATGAACTGATTCAAAATACCATTGCCAATGAGCTTGCAAAAGACAAGGATAAATGGGTTGATTTTATGATGAAATATGAATTAGGTCTGGAAAAACCCAATGTCAACAGAGCAAGGAATAGCGCAGCTACAATAGGAATTTCGTACATTGTCGGAGGTCTGATTCCTTTGACAGGATACTTTTTTACTCAAACTCCATACCAGGGATTGATTGTATCTGCAGTACTAACTGTAATTTGTCTTTTTCTATTTGGCTATTTTAAAAGCAAGGTAACAGGTCAACCGTTATTCAAAGGAGCATTGAAAGTCACTCTTATTGGCATCACTGCTGCAACGGCTGCATTTCTGGTTGCAAAGGAATTTAATAACCTGTTTTAACTGAAATGGCGATTCAACTACTTCTACATAAAAATTAGGAGCGTCAGGCTGACCATACCGAAGATCTTATGAATGAAATAAAGGGGAAAGGTAAAGGTTGAGCTTGAGGTTAAGGTTAAGGAAGATGAAATTAAGAATATTTATAATTATCATGACTACGATTACAGGTAGTCTGTTGTACGGTCAAAGAGGTATATCAGATTCAATAAAGACAATCAGATTGGATGAGGTTGTTGTTGCAGCGAACAGATTACCGGTTCTGTTAAAAAATAATCCCGGATCAGTTTCTATCATCACTTCCGAAATACTATCCGGAATGACAAAAACAGCNGGAGTTGAAGAGGCATTGCGTCTCACACCTGGGGTGCGCATAGATAACCAGCATGACGGAGAACGCGTACATGTTTCAATACGGGGACAAGGAATTTTAACTGAAAGAGGATTACGTGGCATTGGGGTATTGATCGATGGAATTCCTGTAAATGATCCTTCAGGTTTTGCTCCCGATTTATATGATGTAGATTGGGGAACAGTAAATAAAGTTGAAGTACTAAGAGGACCTTCTGCCAGTTTATACGGAGGAAGCGGTGCTGCAGGCGTGATAAATATTATCACAAATAACGGTGGATCAAAACCGGTTGGTGGTGAGCTAAACCAGACAATCGGATCAAATGGCTTTTCCAAATCACTCATACAGATTGACGGAACACATGATGATATTGATTACCGGGTAAGCTATTCCCATACTAAAGGTGATGGCTACCGTGATCATCAGGCATTCTGGGGCAATAAGCTTTATGAAAAGATCAATTTTACCCCGTCAAAAAAATTCTCTTTAACCCAGATCATATCCCATACAGACTACTTCCAACAGAATCCCGAAGGATTGAACGTCGGTCAGTTTGATAATCTCAGGCAGGCAAATCCCGATGCCAACCCGTTCAATGAGTACCAGAAAACAAATCGTACCTCTATCGGTTTTCATGGAAAATACAAATTCAGTNACCTGCAGGATCTGGAGATCACTTCTTATCTTCGCTTCTGGAATTACAAGGAAACCAGCAATAAAAATGCAGAATACCGGAATATAACCAATCCCGGAACCAGTATCCAGTACAATCTGCATTTGAATGCAGCAAAGATAAAAAATGACATCAGTATAGGCTCTGATCTGAAATGGCAGAATATCGGACTGTACAAAATGCAAAGCGCGTCAGACCCACTACGGAAGGAAAGTATTGACGAGACCAACCTGGAAACTGATTCATTGCTTGCCAATCAGATAATTTCACAGAAGAGCATTGGAGTCTTTGCTCTGTACCGGATGGGAATAGGGAAGTTTAACCTTACAGCCAGTTTTCGTTATGATGGTATGAACAATGACCTGACAAACAAGATGCTGGGATTGGACAGTTCTAAAACCTTCAAAAATTTTAAAAAGGTCTCTGCAAGGATTGGAGCTAGTTATTCAATAAATAATGCCATAAATGTCTTCGCTGACTGGAGCCAGGGTTTTATGCCTCCTTCCACAGAAGAATTAGCAAGCAATCCGTCAGGATACAGTGGATTTAACACTCATTTAATACCGGCTACTTCTGTTTGCAGCGAAATAGGAATGCGCGGTTTTTGCAGTGATAAACTATCTTATGAAATTACCGGGTTTATCATGAATACTGAAAATGATTTCTTCCGGTTCAAACAATCAGGCAGGGGAAACCAGGAAGTATTTTATGGAAATGCCGGGAACAGCAAACGATATGGTATAGAAACTTTTTTCTCTTACCAGATTCTTAGAAACCTTGACTTACAGATTGCATATACTTATGCGGATTATAAATATCGCTCCTCTGTGATTGATCCGGTTTATTCCGATCCAGCTTATGTGCTTACCTCGCCTCCCGCTGCAGGACAATGGTTGCCAAATTCACCCAAACATCAGCTCTATTCCGAGGTTATCTATTCCTTAAACAAACGGTTTAAGTTTAGTTTTGCAACAGAATATCAGTCAAAATGGGCTGTATATACCGATCCGAAAGCGTATTTTGGCAAAATGGACCCATCTGTTTTTCAAAACTGGCAGGAGGGATTTAATTTGTTCCATGCCCGGATTTCCTACTCGCTGAACCTGGGAAAAGTTAAAGGTGAATGCAGTCTTTTTGTCCGCAATCTAACTTCAGCTAAATATATGGCATTCACTGAACCAGACCCTGATGGCAATGCTTATCATCCCGGACCAGCCAGAGAATTCTTAGGAAACATCAGAATAAAATTTTAACCCCAAATGATCACAAAGTAAAACTCAAAGTACCACAAAGGAGAAAACAAAAAAAATAATGAAAGAAACTGATTTAATTCGACTGGAGATTATTGCATCGGTAACTGACTGGGAACCAATTCTGAGCAGTCTTCCTGATGATATAATCTCCCAAAGAAGAAATTCCCAGAATCGCACCATTAAACAGATTCTTGGACACATCATTGACTCAGCTTCCAACAATACCCATAGGATTGTTCATCTTCAGTACCAGCCTATACCTCTGATCTTTCCTAATTATGCAACTTTTGGGAATAATGACAGATGGATTGGTATCCAGGATTATCAGAATGAAGATTGGAAGACCCTGGTTCAATTGTGGAAATACTGCCTTTTGCATATTTCCCATGTCATTAAAAATGTAAATCCCGACCATTTGAACAATGAATGGATCGCAGGACCAGGCAAAATGGTGACTTTACACGCTATGATACTTGATTTCCCGAGACATTTAAAATTGCATCTCTCCGAAATAGAAGAGTTAATGAATAAGATTTAACTTAGCATCTAATATGTCGATTGTTGTTTTTGAAAGATATCATCTTGCCCCATGCGGAATCAATTGCGGGACCTGTTCTGATTGCGGGTCGGTGTTAAGTGTTCACCAGGATAAGTGCATGAAATGCGGAAATGAATATGCTGACCCTCTGTTCCGGGAAATGAATAGTTAAATTAGTGTATTAGTGCTTTATTTATTAATAAAATTGAATATGAAAACTACTAAAGTCCGTTTTAATCTGATCCTTATCCTGGGATTTGTAATATCACTATCCGCATCAGCTCAGCCTGCTCCGGTGAAATATGACTTATATGCTTTATCTGAAAATAATAAACTGGAAATTTTTAATAGAAAAGTTGTCACATTTTCTGAGAATAATAAAAAGGGTATCCGGGTTTCAAAAAATGAAAATGACGGAATTGTATGGTTAAAAGATGTCGGATTTTCCAACGGGACTATTGAACTCGATATAAAAGGGAAAGACGAATTTCAGCAAAGTTTTGTCGGTATTGCATTTCATGGGGTCGACAATACAACTCTCGATGCCATTTATTTTCGTCCTTTCAATTTTCAATCTACTGATCCGGTCCGTAAAGTCCATGCTGTGCAGTATGTTTCACAACCCGATAAACCCTGGCAGGTACTTAGAGAACAATTCCCCGGGATATATGAGAAAGCTGTCACACCTGCCGCAGGTGGGAATGAATGGTTTCATGTAAAAATTATAATAAAATGTCCNGTTGTCACAGTATATTTTAATGGCAGCAAAGAGCCATCTTTGACTGTTGAAAAACTAAATAAACGAACAACCGGCAAAATCGGAATATGGGTTGGAAATAATTCCGGTGGCGATTTTGCCAATCTTCAGATCACACCTCAGAATTAGTTAAATAAAAGATGATAACAAGGGTTAAAATCTGTTGCATAAGCAGCGATGATGAAGCCCGCATGGCTATTGAATTCGGGGCCTCGGCGATAGGTCTTGTTGGTAAAATGCCTGGTGGTCCCGGACCAATCTCTGATGAATTGATCAGAAGTATTGCCAAAACTGTTCCGCCGCCGATTGCAACTTTTTTGCTTACCAGCGAAACATCTGTAAATAGAATTATCGAACATCATCACAGGACAAACACAAATACGATTCAGATCGTGGATTCTCTATACACTGGCACCTACAGACAGTTAAAAGAGGCTCTGCCAGGTGTAAAGATAGTTCAGGTGATCCATGTGATTGATGAAAAATCGGTTGATGAAGCTCTTGAGATCTCCGGAATGGTTGATGCTATACTCCTCGACAGCGGCAACCCTAACCTGAAAATTAAAGAACTGGGAGGTACAGGCAGAGTGCATAACTGGAAATTAAGCAGAAAGATCAGAGAGGGATCAAAATGCCCTGTGTTCCTTGCCGGAGGACTTAATCCGGGAAATGTCAGACAGGCTATAGAAGAGGTTAATCCATTCGCTGTCGATGTCTGCAGCGGAGTCAGAACCGATGGTAAACTTGACAGGGAAAAACTTGGACATTTCTTTGCAGAAGTTCTGCGAACATGAATTTATATGATCTATAAAATTTTAGATAAAAGAGTAAACAGAACAATTCTGTTTATTATGATATCTCTTGGTTTTACTCTGCTTAACGCTAATAAATTCTTTTTCTGGGATTCTATTTCCCAGATCTCAATTCCTGCCAACTGGTACTATGATAATAACTTCAGATACTTTTTTGTGCCGGATGCGTATGCGACAGGGCACCCCACTTTTGTCGGTATGTATATTGCATTACTATGGAACGTTTTTGGGAAGAGCCTTCTCATTTCTCATCTCGCGATGTTCCCTTTTATTTTTGGAATACTCTTTCAGCTTGATTCATATTTAAAGGACTCCGGAAAAGAGAAAATTGTTCCTTTTTTGATATTCATCGTTGTTCTTTGCGATTCCACTCTGGTTTCACAGATGTCGATGGTCACCTTTGATATCCCGCAGATCTTCTTCTTTCTCTGGTGCAGTAATTGTATCAATAAGGAAAGATATCTTACTCTTTCAGTGGCTTTTATCGCTTTAATGATAACCAGCCTGCGCGGATCGCTCTGTGGATTTGGCCTCATATTATACGGTCTGGTTATTATCAATCAAAATAACCGGAAGTTTTCAATAAAGACTCTTCTGCCATATATACCCGGATTAACCGCCCTGGCAATCTTTCTCTTAA
>JGI24139J26690_1000107_pt1 | contig 10709 bp, 10 predicted proteins | sample BarGraIncu00221A_FD_26690 | JGI IMG/M metagenome (IMG submission 26690)
GGGGTTGCCGCCGCTCTGGCTGTCTGCGCTCGCCGTGGGCCTGCTGTGGGTCGGCGCGGCCTTGGCGATCGCTCAGGCAGGGGGGAGCTGGCGCTTCTCGGCCGCTGGGCTGGGGCTCGTGGCTCTCGCCGCTCTCCTGAGCCGTTTCGTCGTACCGGTGGCGAGCGGGCACGTCCGGCCTGAGGTCACGATGTGGCTCGTCGCGGGACTCGGGTGCCTCGTCGTCTCGATGGTCTCCGGCCTGGACCAGGCACGGCGACGTCTCGCAGCGCAGAGCTTCGGAAGCGGCCAAGCGATCAGCGCCACGGTCGCCGGCATCGGGATCGTCCTGACGCTCGCGGCGCTCGGCTGGTACGTGGTGGGCGGGCTCGGCGCGCCGCTCCATCGTGGGCAGTCGACCGCGTTGCCCCCCTACATCTCTGACACGGAGAGCAGCGGGCTCCAGTCACGCACGCTCATCGTGTCTCTGGCCGACGGGAGGGTCACCTGGCTGCTCCATCAGGCCGACCATGCCGTCTGGGGGGACGGGGAGACGGGCCTGTCGCCGATAGAACCACAGGTGCGGGTCGCCGTCGAGACGGTCGTGGCCCAGATCGCCGCCGCGAGAGAGGACGAGGGAGTCGCTTCTGAGCTGTCCGCACTGGGCGTCACGTACGTACAGGTCCGCGGCATCACGCCGGAGGTCAGCACAGCCCTGGCAGCGTCACCCGGCATCTCTCGCGGAGGCGAGGACAACGGGGTGACGGTCTTCACCGTGACCAGCCGCCCGGCCCGTGTGCTCGTCGTGACAGCAGACGGTACGCAGTCGGTCGCTCGCACGATCGACACCGCGACGACCGGCAGGCTGCTGCTCTCGGAGGCATCGGATCCCCGCTGGCAGGTGACCGTCGGCGGAGTCGCGCTGGAACGCACCGATTCACCCGACTGGCGGCCCGCCTTCGCGCTCACCGGTCAGACCGGAGACGTGACGNTGAGGCTTGCGCCGGAGCGTTGGCCGGGGTGGATCGCCCTGGTCCAGCTCCTGGCCCTCTTGCTGCTGGCACTCTTCGCCGCACCGGCCGTGAGCCGCGAGTCCGACNACTACCGCACGGGCCGTCGCTCCACCGAGGCCGACGAAGGCGTGGGCCGCCACTCGCGGGAGGGCGCCTCATGACACCACGCCTGTGGCGGGCCGGTGTGGCCCTGGTGATCATGGTCCTGTTCGCGGTGGGCCTGAGCTTCGTCCCGGCCCGGCACGTGCCGAACGTGGCCGTCACGGTGACCGGTACACAGTCCCTGGTGTGTCCCTCCCAGGACCCTGCCGTCGTCTCGACGACAGTGAGGGCGACGGACACGGGCGACGTCAANGGCCATTCGATCGACGCGAGCGCGTTCGCGACGGTCCCGCCCGCGGGTGTCACNGGAACAGCGCAGCCGTACCTCGTGTCCGGCAGCCAGGCTGTCGGGGCCCTCTCCTCGGGAACGGCCGCTTCGGGCGACCTCAAGGGACTGTGGCTCGCGGCGTGCAGCCCGCCGGCCGTGGAGCAGGCCTTCGTGGGACTTGTCGCTGACGCGACCCATACCGTCTCGCTGCTCATCACGAACCCCGACCCGACGCAGGCCACGGTCGACGTGGCGTTCTATGGCGCCAAGGGGCGGATCGCCACGCAGGGGTCGCGTGGCCTCACCGTGCTGGGGGACAGCACCCGNCAGCTNGCGCTCGCTCCGTTGGTCACCGGCGAAGGCGCCATCACGGCGATCGTGACGGCATCGCAGGGTCGTACGGCGACGTACGGGCGGGTCACCGGCAGCGCCGGTGCCGACTGGGTCGCCCCCTCGGCGTCCGCCGCGACGTCGGCCACGATCGCTGGTGTCCCGGGCGGAACCGGGGCGCGCAGCCTTGTCGTGACCAACACCTCGGATCGTCGGACGACGGTCAGCGTGGACGTGCTCTCGGCCACAGACTCGTTCGCTGCGGCAGGCGCCGAGGCCGTCTCCGTCGAAGCGGCGTCCACGGTGACTATCCCGCTCGACCAGGCCCTCCGAGGCGACGTGGCGGGCCTCAGGATCACCGCCACGCAGCCGGTGGTGGCCGCGCTCTGGTCCACCAGCGCCGGCGGAGACCTCGCAGTGACCCCGGCGAGGGCAGCGTTCCAGGGACGGTCTGTCGTGCCTCTGATCGCCGGCAGTGTGCTCGTCGCCTCGAATCCTGGCACCGCGGCGGCCTCGCTCACCGTGACGCTCCGCAACGGAGCGTCGATGATCGAGAGCCAGACGCTCACGGTGAACCCGGGGACGACGCTCCAGGTGCCGATGACGACCGGTACTGCTGTCGAGCTGAGCACCACCTCGGCCGACCTGCGGCTCTCGACGCTCGTCACCACGCTCAACACGGTCAACGGTGTCGGAGTCGCTGCGTGGGGGCCCGGGGGACCGGGTGAAGCGGAGGTCTCCCCGACGCTCGACCCGAACCTCGCCTAGGTCAGTCCTCGTCGTCCTCGTCGTCGGGGTCGAGCCGCTCCACCGGGATCCCGGTCAACGCAGAAACCTGCTCGACGAGAGTTCCGTGGATGAGCGACCGGAGCTGACGACGGGTCGTGGCGCGGTGTTCGATCGGTCGTCGATAGACCACGATCCGCGCCGGCGTCGTGGGGGTTGCCTCCTGCGCGGCGGCCAGCGGTACCCGCGTCGACCACTGTCCGGCCATGTCGGGGACGTCCTCGAGCCCGACCTCCACGCCGACCAGGGCCTCAGGCGCTGCGGCCGTGATTCGTGCCAGGGACTCGGACAGGCTCTGTACGAAGAACTCGGCCCGGGCGACTGGGCGATCCCGCCTCAGCGCACGGCCAGCGACGCTGTTGGGTGGAGCCAAGGGTCCGCGCATCCCACGCTGGTGGCGATCGCGACGGTCGGGCATGCGGTTCACTGTAGTTGTCGCGCCGCTTGCATGGTGATGGGCGGCGGCGCGTGACTCACACGACATGCGCCAGCAATCCGGGGCCCGCGCCTTGCGTGGGGCTAGCGTGCGAACGTGAGAAGGCGTTGCTCGAGGTCGGCATGCTCCGACATGGCTGTCGCCACGCTCACGTACGTCTATGCCGACTCGACGGCTGTGCTCGGGCCGCTGGCACTTCGCGCGGAACCGGGCTGCTACGACCTGTGCCGGGCCCACGCGCAGGGGATGTCGGCGCCTCGCGGCTGGGACGTCATCCGGCTGCCACTCGACGAGAACCAGCCGACGCATTCGGCCGACGATCTCATGGCTCTCGCCGACGCCGTACGACAGGCGGCAGGCATCACCGAGGAAGCTCCGAGGCGCCCGGCGAGCGTCGTCGAGCTGGCCCGGCGCGGTCACCTCACGCTCCTCACGGATGCCGACCCGGCTCCAAGGTTCCACCGGTAGGCTGCTGCACGTGCTGACGTCTCCGATCTTCAAGGCAAATGACATCCGAGGGATCGTCGGTGGAGGTGACGCCGAGTGGGACACCGCGGGGGCGAAGGCGTTGGGCAGGGCGTACGTCGAGCTTTTCGGCCTGGCTGGGCAGACGTTCGTGATGAGCCGCGACATGCGTACCAGCGGACCGGAGCTGTCGAAGGCATTCGCCAGCGGAGCGACCGAAGGCGGCGCCTCGGTCATCGACGTGGGTCTGGCATCCACCGACGGTCTGTGGTTCGCCTCCGGCCACCTCGGACTGCCAGGCGTACAGTTCACCGCCTCGCACAACCCCGCCCGCTACAACGGTGCCAAGTTCTGCAAAGTAGGCGCTCAACCAGTGACGAGCGACTTCCTCACCTCGCTCAAGACGCTCGCCATGACGTACGACGCGCAGGGCCTGCCCGAAGTAGTCGCCGAGCCTGGGACCATCAGCGCCGACGACATCCTCCCCGAGTACGGGTCGTACCTGCGCAAGCTGGTCCCGCTGGACGGAATCCGCCGGCTCAAGGTCGTCGTTGATGCCGGCAACGGCATGGCTGGGCATACGGTCCCCAGCGTGCTGGGTCCGCTGAACGTCGAGGTGATCGGCCTGTACCTCGACCTCGACGGTTCGTTCCCCAACCACCAGCCCAACCCGCTCGCGCCGGAGAACCTCGTCGACGCGCAGAAGGCGGTCATCGAGCACGGTGCCGATCTCGCTCTGGTCTTCGACGGCGACGCCGACCGCTGCTTCGTCATCGACGAGCGCGGCGAAGTGGTCTCGCCGTCGACTGTCACCGCACTGATCGCCGCGGCTGAGCTGGCCCGCGAGCCCGGCTCGACGATCGTCATCAACACCATCACCTCACGGTCGGTGGCGGAGGTCGTCGCCGAGAACGGCGGCGTGCTGGTGACCAGCAAGGTCGGCCACACATACGTCAAGGCGCTCATGGCCAAGTACGGCGCGATCTTCGGTGGCGAGCACTCTGCCCACTACTACTTCCGCGACTTCTGGGGAGCCGACACCGGGATGCTGGCCGGCCTGCACGTCATGGCGCTGCTCGGCCACGCGGACGTCCCGCTCTCCCAGCTGGCGCGTCAGTACGAGCGGTACGTGGCCTCGGGGGAGATCAACTCCCGCGTCGACGACCAGCAGGCGACGATGGAGAAGGTGGCCGCGGCGTACGCAGACCGCGGCAAGGTCTCCTGGGAGGACGGGCTGCTCGTCCGCGGGAATCGTTGGTGGGTGAGCCTGCGTTCGAGTAACACCGAGCCGCTGCTGCGGCTCAACGTCGAGGCTCCGGACGAGGCGACGATGGTGGCATGGCGCGACGAGACGTTGGCGCTGGTACGGGGAGAGGAGCACGCATGACCCAACTCAACGAGGCCCTGCTCGGGATCCTCGCTTGTCCGAACTGCCGATCATCGCTGGTCGTCGACTATGAGGCGTCCGAGCTCGTCTGCGCCAAGCCGGAGTGCGGCCTTGCCTACCCGGTGAGGGACTCCATCCCGATCCTGCTCGTGGACGAAGCCCGCGCGCCGGGCCACCGGCGGGGGGAGGTGGACCCCGAAGCGGCCGATGGCGACGCGACCCATGTCGTGGCCCGCGACGAGGACGAGTAAGCCGTGTTCGACGACTCCCGGCTGGAAGATCCTGAGGCCCTAGCGGGCATCGACGCCACGCTGCGGCACTTCGCCCAGGCGGGCGCACGGCTGCGCATCGAGTCGGGGCAGGCGGACCTGTCGACGCTGGGCGACCTGGGCGACCGGTACCGGCCGCGCGCGGTGATCGCGTCCGGTCCGGAGGCACGGTTGATCAGGGCGGTGCTCGAGCCGTCCTGCCCCGTACCGTTCGTCGCCTGGCCGATGCACGCGCTGCCGGCCTGGGTCGGCCCGCTCGACCTTGTCATCGTGCTCACGGAGAAGACGTACGACCCGGATGTGAGCGGCACGATCGCCGAGGCAGTACGACGGGGCGCGCGGGTCATCGTCGCCTGTCCGGAGGGATCGCCAGTGGCCGAGCAGGCCGCGGGGTCGTCGACGACGATCATCCCGACGCGTACGGGCGACCTGCTGGCCGCGGCCATCGTGGTGCTCGACGGGCTGAGCCGGATCGGCCTCGGCCCTGACGTTCATCGCGAGCGCGTCGCCGACGCCATGGACGCGGTGGCCGAGGCGTGCTCGCCCCACCAGACGGTCGCGACGAACCCCGCGAAGGACCTCGCGCTGACGATCGGCGACGACTTGCCGCTGGTCTGGGGCGGTTCCGTGCTCGCGGCGCGCGCCTCGCGACGTGTCGCCGAGGCGCTGCGCGAAGCCAGCGGCCTGCCTGCGCTGGCAGCCGACGCAGGCGACCTCGTACCCGTCATCGAGGCATCCCGCAGCCGGGATCCGTTCGTGGATCCGTTCGACGACCCGACGGACGGCCTCGGCACCACCCTGGTCGTGCTGGACGACGACTCCGACGACTCCTTCGTGCTGCGCACCCGCGGCCAGCTGCTCGCACTGGCCGAGCGACATGACGTACGCGTCCACACGGTGCGTCACGATGCCGGCAACGACGTCGAGCGCTACTCGGTGCTCCTGCTGAACGGGCTGTTCGGGGCTGCGTACCTCTCGCTCGGGCTGGGTACCACGACCTGACGGGTTTTCGCGGCGTCGGGGCACGGGGATGGCAGGATGTCGGACATGACCCGCGTGCTCGTCCTGAACGGACCCAACCTCGGCCAGCTCGGCAAGAGGGAACCGGCTATCTACGGGCACGTGACGTACGCCCAGCTGGCCGAACACCTTGTCGGTACGGGTGCGCGCCTCGGACTCGAGGTGGAGGTGCGGCAGACCGACGCCGAGCACGAGATGATCGGGTGGCTGCATGAAGCCGCCGAGCAGAAGATCGCCGTGGTGATCAACCCCGCAGGCTGGACCCACTACTCCATCGCGATCGCCGACGCGGTCGTCCAGGTGGAGAAGATCATCGAGGTGCACATCTCGAACGTGCATGCGCGCGAGGAGTTCCGTCGGCATTCGGTCGTGTCTCCGTACGTCACCGGGGTCATCGTCGGCCTGGGCCTCGGCGGCTACGACCTCGCGCTCACCCATTTCGCGGCGCAGGGCTGACAAAGCCCTTCCTGTCGCTCCGCCGACGGGAATCGGCCGATCACCGCAGCCCCAGGTATGATCCGCAGCATGACTAATCTGCTCGAGACGGCTGACGACACCCTCGCGACGACGACCATCCCGTACAAGGTGGCTGACATCTCGCTTGCCGCCTCAGGGCGCCTCGAGATCGAGCTGGCTGAGCACGAGATGCCGGGCCTCATGGCGATGCGGGAGCGGTACGGAGCGACGCAGCCCCTCAAGGGCGCGCGGATCGCCGGCTCCCTCCACATGACAATCCAGACGGCCGTCCTCATCGAGACGCTCGTCGAGCTCGGCGCCCGGGTGCGCTGGGCGTCGTGCAACATCTTCTCCACGCAGGACCAGGCGGCCGCCGCGATCGTCGTCGGCAAGACCGGCACCCCCGAGGCGCCGGCCGGTGTTCCGGTCTTCGCGTGGAAGGGCGAGTCGCTGGAGGAGTACTGGTGGTGCACCCGCCAGATCCTCAACTGGGGCAACGAGCAGCCGAACATGATCCTCGACGACGGCGGCGACGCGACGCTGTTCGTCCACAAGGGCCTCGAGTATCTTCGCGCCGGCGCCGTGCCCGAGGCACAGCCGGGCGACTCGCACGAGTGGAAGATCATCCTCGGCGAGCTGCGCGACGTCCTCGCTGACGGTTCCCTCGACTTCGAGGCGCTGGCGACCAGCATCCGCGGCGTCACCGAGGAGACGACGACGGGCGTGCATCGCCTGTACGAGATGGCGCGAGCCGGCACGTTGCTGTTCCCGGCGATCAACGTCAACGACTCGGTCACCAAGAGCAAGTTCGACAACAAGTACGGCTGCCGGCACTCGCTCATCGACGGCATCAACCGCGCTACCGACGTGCTGATCGGTGGCAAGGTCGCGGTGGTCTGTGGGTACGGCGACGTGGGCAAGGGCTGTGCGGAGTCGCTGCGCGGCCAGGGCGCCCGGGTCATCGTCACCGAGATCGACCCGATCTGCGCGCTACAGGCGGCGATGGATGGCTACCAGGTCGCGCCGCTCGACGACGTGATCGCCACGGCCGACATCGTCATCACGGCGACCGGCTGCCTCGGGGTCGTCACCGCCGAGCAGATGAGCAAGCTCAAGCACAACGCGATCGTCGGCAACATCGGTCACTTCGACAACGAGATCGACATGGCGGGCCTCGAGGGCTGGCCGGGCGTCGAGCGCGTACGGATCAAGCCCCAGGTCGACCAGTGGGTGTTCCCGGACGGCCACGCCGTGATCATCCTCTCCGAGGGTCGCCTCCTGAACCTCGGCAACGCGACCGGCCACCCGTCGTTCGTGATGTCGAACTCGTTCACGAACCAGGTGCTGGCGCAGATGGAGCTGTTCACGTCGTCCGACCACGCCTACCCGATCGGCGTGTACACGCTGCCGAAGCACCTTGACGAAGAGGTTGCGCGCCTGCACCTCTCGGCGCTGGGTGTCGGCCTCACGACGCTGACCAAGGAGCAGGCCGACTACCTCGGCATCCCTGTCGAGGGTCCGTACAAGTCGGACCTGTACCGCTACTGAGCCTGGTGCGCCTATCTCGGCACGACGAAGTCGGCCAGCCGGCCTTTACCGTCGGCTAGGTCGGCTGCTGAGTCGGCTTCGACGAAAGCCATCGCCGACGTGGGGAACTTGATGTCGAACGCCGCCCACGCCTTGCTGGCATCGCGGGTCGCGGACCGCTCGACCGCCTCGGCGATCGTCGGTTCGTGACCGATGACGAGGATCGTGCCGGCAGCCGAGTGTGCGACGAGACGTACGATCGCGTCCGCGTCGTCTTCGTACAGCGCGATCTCCTCGCGTACCTCAGCGGCAGTGACTCCCGCCTCGGACACGTACTGCCAGGTCTCTCGCGCGCGCTCGGCGGGGGAGTGGATCACGAGATCGAACGAGATTCCGCGGCCGAGGAGCAGCTCGCCAGCGGTCGTCGCGTTCCTACGCCCGCGGGAAGCCAGTTCGCGGCGTTCGTCGGTGACCGGCTGGTCCCATGACGACTTCCCATGCCTCATCCACACGACAGTCAGGGCCATCTCTCCCCTTTGCTGGGCCATGCCGGGCACTGTACCGGGCGAAAATGAACGGGTCCCGGCCGGCCGGCGCCGCTGCGCAAGCGAGGAGTCACGACGCGCCCGGTCCGTACGGCGTGTTGTGGCACGAAATGACCCCTCGACCTGCTGAGAGTCCAGCCGGGCGACCCCAAGGTCGAGACCGGGCGACGGGCACGAAAGGATGGAGTCACCCGAGCGAGAAGAGCCCCCGTGACCGCGATCGATGATGCCTTGACGACTGCCACGGACACCAAGGCTGCACTGATCAGCCGGGACGCGGTGTCCGAGGCGGGACGGCTGTTCACCGAGGTGTTCGGAGACGCGAAGGCGCTCGTCGTCGCTGACGAGAACACCTGGGCCGTCACCGGGCATGCTGTCGTCGACTCGCTGGCCGCCGCTGGGGTGGTGGTGCTCGAGCCGTACGTGTTCGCGGGTAAGCCCACCCTGTACGCCGACTACAGCAACGTGGTGGTGCTGCGCGATCACGCGGTGGCGACGGACGCTGTGATCCTCGTTGTCGGCTCCGGCACGCTCAACGACATCGCGAAGCTGGCGTCGGGGGAGCTGGGCCGACCGTACGGGGTGGTGGCGACGGCAGCCTCCATGGACGGGTACGCCGCGTTCGGTGCGTCGATCACCCGCGACGGCTTCAAGATCACGCGCACCTGCCCGGCACCCGCTCTCGTCCTGGCACCCCTCGACGTCCTGGCCACCGCACCCGGCCGGCTCACGGCGAGCGGCTACGGCGACCTCATCGAGAAGGTCTCTGCGGGAGCCGACTGGGTCGTGGCCGACGCGCTGGGGATCGAGCCGATCGACGCCGAGGTCTGGAACCTCGTCCAGCCGTCGCTGAGGCGCGCACTGGCTGATCCGGGCGGCTGCGCGGCGGGCCATCTCGGCGCGGTGAGAGCCCTCGCCGAAGGGCTGCTGCTCAGCGGTCTCGCGATGCAGGCGCACCAGTCGTCGCGGCCGGCGTCGGGCGCGGGCCACAACTTCAGTCACCAGTGGGAGATGGAGGGTCACGGCCTCGACTGGGAGCCGCCGCTCACGCACGGCATCAAGGTGGGGCTGGGTACGATCGCGAGCTGCGCGCTGTACGAGGTGGTGCTCGATCTCGATATCTCCGGCGTCGACCCGGAGGCGCGCGCTGCCGCCTGGTTGACGCCCGAGCAGGACGAGGCACGGGTCACGGCGCTCCAGCCGCAACCAGCAATCAGGGAGCCTGCGATCGCGCAGTCACGCCTCAAGTACGTACCGGCCGAGCAGGCAGCCGATCGCGTGCGTGCGATCAAGGCCGCCTGGCCGGCGATCATCGGCCGCATCCGGCCGTTGTTGCTGCCACCAGCCGAGGTCGCTCGGCGATTGCACACGGTCGGCGCCGCGTACCACCCGGCGCAGGTCGGCATCAGCCAGGACCGGCTACGCCGTACGTACTTCCAGGCCCAGACCATCCGGTCCCGCTACACGATGGTCGATGCGTTGTACGAGCTGGGCTTGCTCGACAGGAGCGTCGACGCCCTGTTCGCCCCCGGCGGCTACTGGTCCGACTGGCCCGTGGACTGAAGACTCGAGCTGTACGACCGCACAGGTGCTCTCCCCGAGCGGATATCTCCTCTCCTCGAGGGGTACAGGTGCTCTCGCCGAGCGTCAGAGGGGATGGCGGGCCGCGAACGCGTGCTGGGCGACGAAGGTGGGCGACAGCCTCTCGTACACGTCCTCCTGGATAGCGCTGAGCTCCTCGTAGATCGCGTGCGCCGTCTCGTCCGGCTCGGTCACGGCGCCCAGCTTCGCGAGGCGGCGAGCAGTGTCGTCGAGAGGATCGCCCGTGATGTACGCGATCGCCTGCGCCGCGGCGCCCATCGCGGACACCTCGTCGACGTCGCACGTCGTCAGCGGCAGCCCGGTGGCGTCGGCGACGATGTGGCGCCACAGGTCGCTGCGCTGCCCGCCGCCCATGACGCGCACGCTGGTCAGCGGGACGCCCGTGTCCTCGTGGAGCCCGCGCAGGTTGCGCGCGGTCTCGAGGCTTATCCCCTCGAGCAATGCCCGGTACAGGTGGGCCCGGCCATGGATGCCCGACAGCCCCACGAAGGCGCCGCGAGCGATCGGGTCCCAGTACGGGCTCT
>JGI24139J26690_1000108_pt1 | contig 10700 bp, 10 predicted proteins | sample BarGraIncu00221A_FD_26690 | JGI IMG/M metagenome (IMG submission 26690)
AAAAACATGACGATTGTCTTTGATGATTATTTAGGAAAGTGGAATTATAAAGCAATTCCCAATGTTAAAGCATGAAGTTATTCTTTAGCTATTCCTAAATATTTGTGATCATAACTGCAATTGGCTACTAATTATGTATTAATTTTGGAATCGATGCACTAGTTAATGCATAAATAACCTTGAACAAAATCGATGGGGGTGCTTATGAAACTAATTGAGGTTTTAATAGTATCGATACTATCGGTTCCGTTAATCCCTCCATATACGCGGAAAGTGTGCCCTGAAAGTACAGAAGCTACCAGCATCTTATCGTATGTTTGACTGACCCTTAAGAGAAACTCCTTATCACAACCTATTTCCTTATAAAAACCATTGTAAAAGTTCATTTCTACACTTTCATGATTACCCCTAAGCAGGAAGACATGTTCTAGCTCATCAATTTTCAACTGGATAAGTTTTAAAAGAACCTGGTACCTGCAATCCCCTCTCCACATAATCACCGAGAAAAAAAATGTTTTTGCAGTTTATTTTTTCTATCTTTCCTATTATGAAATTAAGAGCTTGTAGGTCTCCGTGGACGTCTCCAACAAGTATTATTGGTTNAGCATCAGTTCGGATCACTGCTGGTTCTGACTCGAAAATACTATCTATTTTCGGTAGGAGGAAGCCGAATTCTTCTTTTGCGGTTGCTTTATTAGAAATATTTCTTGATATCGTGGGATAACCTTTTATAAATATATAGTCTGATATAAACTATAAAAATATTTTTAATAGTTATAAGCAAATATTATTTTCTAGACTGTTGTTTACACTATCGTTAATTTTTAAAAACAGAGCGCAGATATAGTCACCTTTCTATATAATGCAACATTATTCTATTTGAGATAATTATATTAGCTTATTCATGAGCTTTGATATGTTTACCACTTATGATATTGCCACGATATCAGTCGTTCCTGCAACAAAAATGAGCAGATGAGACTTCAAGCCTTATTATTGATTAAAAATGGTTTGAGTCCAGCTAAAGTTGCAGAAGATTTTTCAGTCCACCATTCAACGGTTCACCGTTGGATAAAAAGAGCTGAAAAAGAAGATGTGTTAAGCCTTAAATGCAAACTTGGTCGAGGAGTAAAGTCTCTTTTAACAGCAGAATAACTCTTCTAATTAAAGAAGTACGGATCTTTGTATTTTATATGGGTAGTCTGAAATTTAACTTTCCTATTTTTAGATCGATCATGTAGATAAAATACTGAGTGTTTCGATACCCTCTCGCATTCCTTTTTTAACGGTACAATATTTTTATACCTTCCAAAATGCCGTTAGTGATCCTGGAATCAAAGTAGTTCAAAAAATAACATCTTTAAGTAACAATTTGAGATCCAAAAATAGAAAATATAGAAAATATAGATAATTTTAAAAAGAAAAATTAAAAAAGTTAAACTTCAGTTTTCACTGAAGTCCGTAGTGTTTTATGTTCCAGTCTGCAGTAGCCTGAATTTTCTTGATTTCTTCTTCGCCGCCTTCCATGGTGAAGAGATGCTTGAATCGCTTTTGAGCTCTCAGATACTCCTCTACTGGTCTGGGATCCTTGATTTTCCGGACCTGCGTGAGTTCCCCATTTTCCATCTCATACATTGGCCAGAGGCAGGTTTCGACTGCGAGTTTCGCAATTTCCAGGGTCTTGGAGGTGTCAAAGCCCCAGCCTGTTGTACAGGGGGAGTGGGCATGGATGTAGGTTGGACCCACGATTTCTGTGGCTTTTTTTACCTTGCGGATCATGTCTCTTGGGAAGCCTATTGAGGTAGTGGCTACATACGGAGAGCCGTGGGCTACCATGATGGCAGGCATGTTCTTTTTCGGGAACGGATTTCCGAAGGAGACTTTTCCGGCCGGACTTGTCGTAGTGCTGGCATCATAAGGAGTGGCACTGCTGCGCTGGATTCCCGTGTTCATATAGGCTTCATTGTCCATACAGACATAGGTGAAATCATGGCCGCGCTCAAAGGCACCTGAGATGGCACCTATTCCTATGTCCATAGTAGAACCATCGCCTCCGATCGCTATGACCTTGATATCATCCTTTTTGCCAAGGGCTTTTAAGGCAGCTTCCACACCTGAAGCCACTGCGCCTGCGTTTTCAAAGAGAGAGTGAATCCAGGGAACCTGCCAGGATGACAACGGGAAAGGCGTGGACATCACTTCAAGGCAGCCGGTAGGGTTGACTACAATACAATTGGGGCCTACAGCCATGAGTACGAATTTTGCAGCAAAGGCATCACAACAACCTGCACAGCCGCTGTGCCCCGAAGCAATATATGTTTTTGGTGCAGCTTTAGTCATAGCAACTCCTCCTTGAGATCCAGGAACTGACTTTCAACCGTGATCCCGGACTTTGCAGCTTTCTTGGTTTCTTCAATAACCTTTGCAATGCTTTCCATGCGGATGTCACGGCCTCCGTGGCCCAGGGTATAACCCATAACCGGTACGCGGACTTTGCTGTTATACAGGCAGGACTTTGTCTCGGTAAAGAGGGCTCCTTCGTTTGTCCCTATGGAGATGTTCTTATCAAGTACGACAACTGCATGCGCATTCTTAATGGCCTCTCTAACCTGTTCCTTCGGGAAGGGCCTGAAGGACCTTACTTTTAAGACGCCAATCTTTTCTCCTCTTGCCCTATACTGGTCCACGACATCTTTAATAGTCCCAAGAACAGAGCCCATAGACATGATGACAATTTCGGCATCATCTAGCATGTATCCATCAACAAGCCCTCCGTGGAACCTGCCGAAGATTTCTTCGAACTCCTTTGCCACGGCTTCGATCTTCGGAAGAGCTTTCTGCATTGCCTGTTCCTGCAGGTACCTGAACTCTTCGTAGGTATCCGGCGCTGCGAAGGCTCCAAAGGTCTTGGGGTCTTTCGGGTCAAGCACATTTTCGGGCTGGAAAGGAGGGAGGAAATTATCAGTCAGTTCCTGTTCAAGCAGGATAACAGGTTCATAAACGTGAGAGAGAATAAATCCGTCCATGCAGACCATACCTGGCAGCATGACGTCGTTATCTTCTGCAATTTTGTAGAGCTGGGGCAGGGTGTCAGATGCTTCCTGAACATCTTCTACATAGAGCTGAATCCAGCCTGTGTCTCTCTGGGCAATTGCATCCTGATGGTCATTCCATATATTAATTGGAGCGCCAACTGCCCTGTTTGCTACAGTCATTATAATCGGAAGCCTCATGCCTGAAGTATTAAAAAGCGCCTCATGCATTAGTAAGAGCCCCTGGGAAGTAGTGGCTGAATAGGTCCTGGCACCTACTGCTGCTGCTCCTATAAGTGCAGAAATTGCCGAAAACTCGGATTCCACATTTATATATTCACAGTTGGGGATCTCTCCATCTGCCATGAATTGAGACAGGTCTTCAACAATATGGGTCTGGGGAGTAATCGGGTAGGCTGAGATTACATTTGGACGGCAGATTTTTGCGGAATGGGCCACCGCATAAGAACCTTCCACCACCACCATTTTTCCCTTATAAGCCGGATTAATCATTATTTCTCCTCCAGAATCATTTCAATTGCATCTGCAGGACATTCATTTGCACAGATGCCGCAACCTTTGCAGTAATCGTAATCGTACTCAAAAAAGCCGTCTTCCCTGGGTTTGACAGACATGTCAGGGCATACGATCTCGCAGATTCCGCACTTGGTACATTTTTCGTAAATATAAACAGGACGGAAATTTCTCCAGCCTCCGGTTTTGTTTTTAAGGGTCGAACCGGGTTTACAGACCCTGCAGCGGGTGATATTCAATCTTTCCGTTTCGGGATCAGTATTTAAGACGTCCGGACATGGTCTGCGGTCTTGATCAGTTTCAGTGCTCATGCTTCTTCCCCGCTGATCAGCTCGTAAGCTTTCTGAATCGCCTTTGCATTCTTTTCTCCGACTCTTCCTGGAAATCGAGCCTTTATCGCATTCTGGATCGATTCCACCTTGATTTCTCCGGTTGCGCCCGCAAAAGCTCCGAGAAGGACAGTGTTTACAATGGGAAGACCTATAATATCCATTGCCACCTTTGTAGCGTCCACGGTCATAACCTTAGCCTTTGTATTAAGGTTCAGGCTTTCCGGTGTCTCTGTTGTGTTGACGATAATTATTCCGTCATCTTTTATCCCGCTTGCAACGTTAACAGTTTCAAGTAGGGTTGCATCCTGGACAATAACATAATCCGGAGTGTATATCTGACTTCGGAGCCTTATTGGACTGTTACTGATCCTGGTAAATGCCTGTACAGGGGCACCTCTACGCTCTACCCCGAAAGCGGGGAAGGCCTGGCTGAACTTTCCATCTTCAAAAGCTGCAACGGAAAGCATCTCAGCTGCGGTAACAGAACCCTGACCTCCTCGACCGTGTATTCTGATTTCCTTCATATGGATTCTCCTTTTTTGGCCCTTCGCCATTCTCTATGGATAAGGTGATTTTTCAACTCAAGACCGCGTTGGTTTTTATGAGAATATCCACACAAAATAACGCAGAGCCCCTTTTTTTAATCGATTAATCTGATATTACCATATTTTTTTTATTTTGTCAAAAACAATTTCAGTACCAGACTCTTTCTTCAGGCACCACTGCGAGATTCATATGCAAACTCACAAAGATTCAAAACTTTGATGGTTAATTGTTAACCTGGAAGTGATCATATGACTGGTTGTAACAAATACTGAAAGCAATATCTTAATAATTATATATTCACGCCGTTCAGCGCCCATAGTTCATGGATAATAATGTAGATTATTATTAGCTTTTCGGTGAAATTCAAGAAATGTATATATATTTTTCCATCTTCTTATTATATTTTAGGTGTATTTATATTTAGTACATTCAGGTTGACCTGTCTTATGATCCTGTTTTAACGGGGTTTGATTGTAAACGAATCTTACTTTTTAAAAAAATGAAATATTTCAATCTTTTTACTTACAGGAACTCTTTATCAGATCAATTATTGCCTTTCCATCTTTTAGATTATTAATCTTTTCCCTGATCTGCCGTGAGCCATGTAACCCTTTTGTAAACCAGTGGGCGTGCATCCTCAGGTTCAGGGATGAAAAGAGATCATGTTCTTCAAGCAGGGTAACATAGGTTTCAAAATCTTCCAGTTGTTGGGCCTGCCTGTCAACTTCAAGCTTTTCTCCTGTTTCCAGATAATGCCTGATCCTTCGGAATATGAAAGGATTTCCCATTGCTGCACGCCCGATCATAAGCCCGTCACAGCCTGTAAAATCAAGGGCACTTTCGGCAGACTCTTCGTCCCTTATATCGCCGTTTGCAATAACTGGAATAGAAAGTTCGCTTTTGACCATTCTGATCACTGCAAAGTCCGAACTTCCGGAGTACATCTGCTCTGCCTTTCTGCCGTGCACGGTCAGAGCGAAAGCTCCTGCCTTTTCGATCAGGTGTGCAATCTCAAGGGTCTTTTCATCACTTTCCAGAATGCGGATCTTTGCAGTTACAGGAGTTTTCAGGGCATCTGTAAGCTCCGATATTATTTCATACACAAGCTTCGGAGAGTTAAGAAGAGCCGAGCCACACCCTGTCCCTGTAATGCGTTGTACAGGACAGCCCATGTTCACGTCGATAATTTCAGGCCTGTACTCATTTTCAACAAAGAGCGCAGCTTTCCGCAACTTATCAGGCGAGCTCCCTACAATCTGGATCCCAAAAGGCCGGTCTTCGGATGAGCTCAGCCCTTTAAGAAACGATTTTCTGTTCTCATTGATCAGGGCATCTGAACTGATCATTTCCGTGTATGTAAGGTCAGCTCCATGCTGCCTGCAGAGCAGCCTGAAAGCTAAGTTTGTCACGTCTGCCATGGGCGCAAGAAGGAGGTGTCCAGGGGTTTCAATCTTGCCGATTTTTAATTTATTGAGCTTCATTTTTCTGACTGTTTTGAAATTACTTTTCTTTTTAAAGTCATTTTATAAATTAGATCTACTGTGATTTGTTAAAGCTCAAAAAGATTTCGCATAATTATCTGGAAAAGATTAGGATTGTATCTAAAAGCTGCAAAATAAGAAACTAATAGGGATAAGCCAGAAGACCTGGAAATCCAAAAATAGCGAATAAAATACTTGAACCAGTGAATTGCGAAAGCTGGTTCAATCTTAAAAAGATAAGTTGATAATTATAGTTACCCAGGTTATGAAAAGAATAATCTTATGTATCCCAGATAAGGAATCCTGTACTGTGCAGTCCCTATAATCCACTCATCTTTGACAGGCGTCTCATAGCTTATCTGTCCTTCCTGGTCAAAGTGCTTGTTAGTTACAACATTATCTCCTTTGGTGATATAACCGGAATACGGAGCTAGGGGACCGCCTTCCCACATAGGCTCTCCGGCTACTACCCTGTACATTGCCCTATGAATTATCGGGGTTACGCCTTCCTGCCCATAAGGTCGGTAAAGAATCACATTTCCGTAATTTTCAAAGGATGAATATCCTGATTTTTTTCCTTCTTCATTCGTTATAACGTTCACTCGATCAATACTTTTAACAAAAATAATATCTCCTACCTGCATATGCGGTTCCATACTCCCTGACTCTACCGCAACCATAGGAGTCCAGAGCCCGAATATCAGCTTGGAAAGGACCATAAAAATGATCAGGACAGCTGCAACAGACAGCAAATCCTTTCCAAGGGAAACCCAGGAGCTTTCCTCTTCCTGGGCACTATTTTCCTTATTAATGTTGCTCATAATCAGCCTTTATTCTTTTAATTTTTAATTTTTATTTTTTGGTACTGCATTAATTTCATTAGCTATTTTCCAGCCTGAAATCTTATTTGCTTAACTTAAATGATACAGCCGCTAGCTTACAATATATGTCCAGATTACTTCAGACTACAATACAATTTATAGAATTTTTATAGCCTTTTTTTACCCTTCGGACTTATGTATAACTTATGTATAATTAATCCAGTATTTTTTTTCCATACATTTGTCTGAAGATTTTGTTCTTATACTATATTAATTTTCAAGCTGTTTATCCAGTTATCATGTTTTTATAGCTACTTACTAAATAACAGGCAGGTCCCTTTTATAGTAGGCAGGAATCAATAGATATAAGTGTTGCGTCAGCAAATGTAATATTTCATAAACTTCTTCTTCCTTTTGATAAATTAATTTTAGCACATTAATTTGTACTGATTAAGCACATTAATTTTGTATCGGATTAACTTTTATATTTTAAATATGTCTTTTGCTTGAGCCTCTTGAAATCTGGAATAATATTAACTCTAATGACAAATCAAGTCCAGAAGACTTAGAAGGGTTCACGTCAGTTTTGAAAGGTCAGGTTGGAACTATGGACAAAAGTGATATTATAAAGGCAGTTATGGAAAAAGAGTACCAGATAAGCCCCGAAGCCGTGGAACTCATCAAATCCAGCAACTCGCCCGAAAGCCTGCTCAAATATGTCCTTTCAACTGTCAACAACTCTGTTATTGTCATAGGGGCCGAAAATATAGATCTTGAGAGTTTTGCTGCCTATGAGAGAGCTTCAAAGCCAATTTATTCAGAGAATGAAATAAATCCTGGCTTCGATACCTTAACAGGGAAGCTATCTTCTGATGAAATGCAGACTACCTTTTTAAAAGCAATGGAATTTCTTTCCGAACCTTCTACGCTTTCTCCCAAATCAGATGAGTTCTCCTTAGAGCCCGATATCCCCGTTTCAGTTCCTTGTCAGACTACTAAAGAGCCCCATCAAAATCCTGTTCCAGATTCTATTTCTGTCCCGGAGACAACTTCTCAACAAGCTCCAGAGACCCAACCAGGCAATGATTCATCTGAGGAGATCCTGGATTCTTACCTCTCTTCAGGCTCGCTTTCTTCACTGAGGGCTGTACCTGAATCGGTCTTTTCATCACCATCTTCACTAGCTGGAGAAAGGTCATCTTCCTCTTTTATTGGGAACGAGAATTCTCTTCTATCTTCTCCTTCACACACGATTTCCAGGACAGATCCATTTTCCTCTATTGCTGGAAGGGGCTCATCTTCGAGTTCCAGGGACGAAGAGTACATACATTTTCCAGGAATGAACCCTGTAACCGTAATTTCCGATATATCGGGGCATTCCACCTGCATTGGGGAATATACTCAGTTTGTGCAGTATTTCAGGGATAGGTACAGCAGGCTTTCAGAAATAATCCGAAGCAGGGTCAATGCGCGTCCTATGGAAAGTTTAAAAAAGAGAAGTTTTCGCCGTGGAGGAGGAGACTGGGGTTCTGAGGAAATATCGATTATCGGGATGGTCTCGGACATCAGCAGCACCACTAACGGTCACAAAGTCCTTTCTCTTGAAGACCCGACAGGCTCTTTTTCAGTTTTAATTCGAAATACCGACAAGGAGCTCTTCGAACTAGCCTCTAAAATTCTCCTGGATGAGGTCATTGGAGTAACGGGTTCGGTAACGAATGATGGAAACCTTATGATGGCTGCAAAGATTATCCAGCCCGATGTGCCCAATAACGTTCAGCGCAGGACTGGAAGTCACGGGAAAATCGTGCTGATCTCAGATGTGCATGTGGGAAGTTCCCAGTTCCTCGAAGATGCCTGGCTGGATTTTCTGGACTTTTTGAAAGGAAAATCTGACTCAGAAGTCATGCGGGAACTTGCAGCCAGTATCCGTTATCTTGTTGTTGCAGGAGACCTTGTTGATGGCATAGGGATCTATCCTGACCAGGAAAAGGAACTGGACATTCTGGATGTCTACGACCAGTACAGGAAAGCTGCAGAGTACTTCAGGGAAATTCCTGAGCATATTCGCGTGATCATAAGTCCAGGAAACCACGACGCTGTCCGTCAGGCAGAACCCCAGCCTGCCCTGCCTGAGAGAATCCAGGCTGATTTCCCTCCAAATGTCATCTTCGTTGGTAATCCTGCTCTTCTTGATCTAGACGGTGTGCGCATTCTCATTTACCACGGCAGGTCGATTGACGACCTTGTGGCAAGCATTCCCGGTGTTTCATATCAGGAACCTGCGGGTGCCGTCCTTGAAATGGTAAAGCGCAGGCATCTTGCTCCAACTTATGGGAGCAGAGTTTCCATCTCCCCGGAAAAAATGGACTATTTCGTAATCGACCCTGTGCCTGACATTATCCACACAGGCCACGTCCACACCCTGGGAGTCCAGCGTTATAAAAATGTCCTTCTTGTCAATTCCGGTACCTGGCAGGGTCAGACAGAGTTTCAGAAACGTGTGAATCTTATGCCTGTACCTGCCAGAGTTCCAATTGTGGATCTCGCGGATTTTACCTATAAGATCCTGACTTTTGACTGAACCTGTCTAAACCCTAACTTCACTGACTTAACTTTGGGAGATAGCTGGTTCTAACACCTCTGATTAGCCCGCAAAATTCTCTAAAATTATTTTCCGATCCTTATATATACCACTAAGATTTAATATGCGGAAAATGCCTCTGGAAGAAAAAAAGGAAGACTTCGGTGAAAATATTTTGGAAGTTCAGCAAGAAAACCGAAATGAAAAGCAGACTTCTTTTCCCTTTGATATACCTGATTTTAAGACCCTCCTGAAAAAGCAGGGCTATGCCCTGGCAGGCCGTCACTCAGCTGTTAAGACCTGCCTCTGGCTCAGGCACGCTATGAATGGTCAAGGCTTCTGCTACAAATCCAAATTTTATGGAGTCCAATCTCACCGTTGCCTCCAAATGACTCCGACTCTTATGTGTAACCAGCGCTGCCTCTTCTGTTGGCGCCCGACTGAGATTCCGGTTCCTGATCTTGGAGAATGGGATTCTCCCGAAAAAATTGTAGAAGAAAGCATTGCCTGCCAACGCAAGTTAATCACGGGTTTTGGAGGTTCTCCGAATGCAATTAAGGAACGCTGGATTGAGAGCAATGAGCCGAATAACGTTGCAATCTCTTTGTCTGGAGAGCCGACCCTTTACCCTCACCTGCCAGAGCTTATTGAGGAATATGAAAAAAGAGGCTTTACGACTTTTCTGGTCACAAATGGAACTGTCCCTGAAATGTTTACAAAGGTTTCTCCTTCCCAGCTCTACATGAGTCTTGATGCTCCTGACCTGGAAACCTATTTGAAGGTCTGCCAGCCCAAATCAGCTGCACTCTGGGAAAAAATCAACGAATCCCTGTCTCTGATGAAACAGAAAAACTCAAGGACAGTCATCCGGACGACGCTGGTCAAAGGCGAAAACATGTTCAAACCAGAAGCTTATGCCGAACTGATCAAAAAAGCCTCCCCCGATTTTGTGGAAATAAAAGCGTACATGCATCTGGGCTTTTCACGACTTCGTCTCGACCGCTCCTCTATGCCCACTCATGCAGAGGTATTGGAGTTCTCACAAGAACTTGCAAAATACCTGGAGTATGAAATCGCAGATGAATCTGAAATTAGCCGGGTAGTCCTGCTCTCAAAGGATGGAAAAAAGTCTCCGGTTAAAATGGCTTCTGGCCTGGATTAAGCTCCAAATTGTCCGAATAGATCTATATAGTCGAGTTTTCACTCTTGATTTAGCTTTCTTTCTTTCTTTCCTTTTTTCTTTCCTTTTTCCTTCTTTCCTGTTTTTTTAGAGAATTAATAGTTCTCTGACTTGACTTTCAAAGATNATTGATTTTCCGTTATCATGTGGCTTAGTTTGTGTATTACCAAGAAACGAATAATCCTACTGA
>JGI24139J26690_1000109_pt1 | contig 10692 bp, 10 predicted proteins | sample BarGraIncu00221A_FD_26690 | JGI IMG/M metagenome (IMG submission 26690)
AAACATAGAAGCACCAAATGCACAGGCTTGTTCTGCCTTAGCCACTTTGATAGGCATGTCCAACACGTCGGCTAATGTTTGCATTACAAACGGAGATTTCAGGGCAATACCACCGATACCAATAATTTCTTTAATTTCCACACCATTTTGGATGAAACGATCAACAATGGCTTTTGAACCATAAGCAGTAGCTTCCACCAAAGCACGGAAAATAAGCGGTGCAGAGCTTGCCAGATTTAAACCGGTGATAGAACCTTTAACCAGTTGACTGGCATCCGGCGTGCGGCGACCATTCATCCAATCGGTAGCCAAAATGCTTGATTCCGAAACCGGAACTTTAGCTGCTTCAACAGACAAGACCGGGATAATCTGATCCAAGGTTTCGTCAATTAGTTTTTGTTTCGTATCGGCATCAATCAGGGTTGATTTAGCCACAATGTTTTCGATTGGCCAGGCCAGTACCCGTTTAAACCATGCGTAGATATCACCAAAGCCTGATTGTCCGGCTTCCAGTCCTATCATGCCGGGAATAACCGAACCGTCAACTTGTCCACAGATACCCGGAATAAGTTTATGCTCCATTTCTTTGTAGCTTGCTACCATGATGTCGCAGGTAGAAGTACCGATAACACGTACCAAAGCTCCCGGAGTAACTTCAGCTCCAACAGCTCCCATGTGACAATCAAAAGCTCCAACGGCAACAGCTACTTTGGTAGTCAATCCTAAACGGGTAGCCCATTCTTCAGTTAGTACACCCACTTTCTGGTCACTCGGATAAGTGTCGGCATATAAGCGATCCCGGTATCCTGCCAAAAGAGGATCGAGTGCAGTGAGAAACTGTTCTGAAGGTAACCCTCCCCATTTTTCCAACCACATAGCTTTATGTCCCGAAGCGCAACGACTACGNTACATNGTAGCCGGATTAGTTGTTCCGGTAATCAATGCAGGTAACCAATCGCAATGTTCAACGATAGAATAAGCNGCATTGCGTACNTTTTCATCGGCACGAAGCACATGTAATGCCTTTGCCCAAAACCATTCGGAAGAATAGATACCTCCTTCGTACGAAGAATAGTCAATATCCCATTTGGCACANAGATCATTTATTTCTTTTGCTTCTTTGATAGCTGTGTGATCTTTCCACAACACAAACATGGCGTTGGGATTTTCGGCAAATTCGGGTAATAATGAAAGTGGAGTACCGTTTTTGTCGGTAAACACGGGAGTNCTTCCGGTAGTATCAAAAGCAATACCCACCACATTTTCAGCTGTTCCGGCAGGACATTTTGCCAAAGCTGTTTTCACCGTGTATTCCAGTCCTTCAACATAGTCGAGCGGGTGCTGACGATATTGATTGGCAGTGGGCACACAATATTTTTCTTCAGCCCAGCGTGAGTAATATTTTACAGCAGAAGCTATTTCTTCTCCGGTATTGGCATTTACCACTACCGCCCGACAGGAATCGCTTCCGTANTCTAAACCTATGACGTATTTCATTTTATTAGTATGTAAGCGGTAAGCGGTAAGCGGTAAGCTTTTACTGCTTACTGCTTACAGCTTGCTGCTGATTAATTATCTAAGAGCTTTATTCAACATGTAATACACTTCGTTGTTACGAATGTCTTGTTTGAAAGTGCGGATATTGGTATCTTTGTCGATAGTCAATAATTCGAGGTCTGCAATTTCAGCATANTCTTCCAACATCTCGGTAGTNACGGAGAAAGAGAAGCTTGAGTGGTGGGTACCACCGGCAGTGATCCATGCACCTGCACCTACTTCGAGGTTTGGTTGTGGAATCCACAATGCACAGGCAACAGGAAGTTTAGGCAATGCTTTAGGTTCGATTACTTTCACTTCGTTTACAATCATACGGAAACGGTTACCCATATCCACGATAGTAGCAGCAATACCTTCGCCTTCGTGACCCTGGAATACCAGACGGGCACAAACGCCAGCGTCACCAATNCCTAAGAAATGCACTTCGATACGTGGTTTTGCTTTGGCNATATCAGGATTAATTTCCAACATNTGCGATTGCAGAATGGCGCTGTTAGCTCCATTGAAATTCAATACATAATCTTCGAGGAATGATTGTCCACCGGCAAGGCCCTGACCCATTACCCACATGGTGCGAACCAGTGCAGCTGTTTTCCAGTCGCCTTCAGCACCAAATCCGTAACCTTCGGCCATCAAACGTTGAGAAGCAAAGCCCATCAATTGAGTCATGCCTTCCAGTTCGTTGAAGCTGGTAGTGAAAGCAGTTGCATTATTATCTTCGAGGAAGCGGCGTAAACCGATTTCCTGAGCAGCAGCCTGGCGTACAGAGATGTGTTTTTCAGCTCCTTTTTTACAATCAGCAGCGAAATCGTATAGTTTTTCGTATTCTGCAACCAATGCATCAATTTCAGCTTCAGTCACTGCATTTACGTAAGGAACCAGTTTAGCGATAGGCGCATTGTCCACGTGATAACCCAAACGAATTTCAGCTTCTACTTTGTCACCGTCGGTTACAGCCACATTGTTCATGTTGTCACCAAAACGAATGATTTGCATAGATTGAGCATCTGCCCATCCGGCACATACACGCATCCATCCTGAGATTTTATCGTGTGTTGATTTGTCTTTCCAGTAACCTACCACAACTTTGCGTGGTTTGCGCAAACGGCTGGTGATAAATCCGAACTCGCGGTCGCCATGAGCCGATTGGTTCAGGTTCATGTAGTCCATGTCAATTTCCGACCAGGGAATTTGTTCGTTGAATTGGGTGTGAAGATGGAGCAATGGTTTTTTATAATCCATCAAACCATGAATCCACATTTTGGCTGGAGAGAAAGTGTGCATCCAGGTAATCATACCAATACATTTGGTATCNCCNTTGGCTGCACGCATAATTTCAGAAATTTCAGTCGAGGAATTAGCCGTTCCTTTGTAAACGACTTTAACAGGAAGGTTACCTGATTCGTTCAGACCTTTAACCATTGCATTTGAGTGTGCATCTACACTCACTACTGCGTCACCACCGTAAAGCAACTGTGCTCCGGTAATAAACCACACTTCATAATTTTCAAATTTGAATTCCATAATTTCTAATGTTATTTGTAAGTTGTTGTTTTGTTTAAATATTTAATTGATCAGAACTAACTGATATTATTTTTTGTAAGCTGACTTTTCATGCAGACCTCCGGCAAAAGACAGAGGCTGTTGAATAACCGACAATCTGATATAATCCTTGTTACTTAAACCGAAATCACCCGCTTGTGATCTCTGAGTAATTCCTCGTAACTCTGCTTAAAGTACCTCCAACGCAACAATTGCTTTGGCCGGAATAGTTACGGTCAAACCGGTTTTGCTTGTTTTGGCATCTTTAAACGGAGCCGGAGCCACCACGTTAGGATTGTCGAAAGTGTTATAAGCATCTATTGTTTTTGCAGTCAGAATGGTGCCTGAAACCTTCGTTACCTTCAGATTTGGCAGGTCAATCGTGATTTTTTGTTCTTTATCCGGATTGACATTAGCCAGTGTGATGTGAATTAATCCTTTTGCATCTTTCGAAGCCGAAGCACTCACCGAAGCAAACTTCTTATCATTCGACGACAAAGAGTCGCATTGAATGTCCAACGGAAGGTTGGTGGCACCCATGTGTACTTTATACATGTTAAACACATGATAAGTAGGAGTAAGCACCATTTTAGAATCATTCGTCAGAATCATAGCCTGAAGCACGTTCACCACTTGCGCAATGTTGCTCATTTTTACGCGCTCTGTATATTTATTGAATATATTAAGGGTAAGAGCTGCTACAAAAGCATCGCGCATGGAATTTTGTTGGTACAGGGCCGACTTAACTCCCGGTTCCTGATCCCACCATGTACCCCATTCATCCACCATCAGACCCACTTTGTGTTGCGGATCATGTTGATCCATGATGGCAATGTGTTTTTTTACTACATCTTCAATTTCCAGACACTTATGCATGGTCCACATGTATTCGTCTTTATTAAATTTGGTGGCTGAACCTTTGCTGCCATTCCAACCTTTGCAGGTATAATAATGTAATGAAACACCTTGCATACGATCTCCTACATTATTCATCAACGTCTCTGTCCATTTATAATCGTAATCGCTGGCACCGCTGGCAATTTTGAATAACTTGTTGCCATCGTATTCACGACAATAGGTTGAGTAACGACGATACAAATCGGAATAGTATTCGGGTGTCATATTTCCACCACATCCCCAGCTCTCGTTGCCCACGCCCAGGTACTTTAGCTTCCAGGCTTTGTCGCGTCCGTTTTGGCGACGTAAGCGAGCCATCGGACTGTCGCCTTCGGAGGTGATATATTCCACCCATTTAGCCAGTTCTTCTACGCTACCGCTACCAACGTTGCCACTCAGGTAAGGTTCGCAACCTAACATTTCGCACAGGTTGAAAAATTCGTTAGTACCAAAACTATTGTCTTCTATTACACCGCCCCAGTTGTTGTTTACCATTTTCGGACGTTTCTCGCGTGGTCCGATACCGTCTGTCCAGTGATATTCGTCGGCAAAACAGCCGCCCGGCCAACGCAGTACCGGTATATTAAGTTCTTTGAGAGCATTAAACACATCGTTACGGTATCCAAGAGCCCAGGTGTTCGGCAAATTGTCCGTAGATTTCTTTATTGATTACATTTTTTCCCTGATCGGCATGAACCGTAATCTTCGAAGTGCCGGTTTGCGCCGACAGACTCACGGAACCTATTAAGAGGATTGATAAAAGTGTTTTTTTCATTGGAATGTTGTGTTTGTTTTATGGTATTGACTAAAATATCTGTTATTTCTATTTTGCATTTAGTTTCGTAACCGGCAATCATTAATCACTAATCGCTGATCACTAATCACTGATTATTGNCCGTAATATGCTCCCGGCCCGTGTTTGCGGTAAAAATGCTTTTTGATCAGTTGCGGATTCATGGTCAGATTCGGATTTACGCCGTAAGCAATATAAGCCATCTTGGCCACTTGCTCCATCACCACTGCATTGTGTACTGCGTCGTGAGCATCTTTTCCCCACGAAAAAGGTCCGTGGTTTTTGACCAATACTCCCGGAATAAAATCAGGATTGAGCCCCTTAAACCGTTCTACTACTACATTTCCGGTTTCGAGTTCATATTCACCTTCCACTTCGGCAGGNGTCATGTCGCGGGTACANGGAATNGCATCGCTGAAATAATCGGCATGCGTGGTGCCAATGTTCGGAATGTCGCATCCGGCCTGAGCCCAAGCAGTAGCATAGGTAGAGTGCGTATGAACCACACCTTTAATATTGGGAAATGCTTTGTAAAATACCAGATGTGTGGCTGTGTCCGACGAAGGTTTGAGTTTTCCTTCCAATACCTTTCCGTTCAAATCCACTACCACCATATCTTCCGCCTTCATATCGTCGTACGACACGCCCGAAGGTTTGATAACCACTGCGCCCGTTTCGCGATCTATGCCGCTCACGTTGCCCCAGGTGAAAATGACCAGTCCGTGTTTTACCAAATCCAGATTGGCTTTGAATACTTCTTCTTTTAATTTTTCTAACATAGTTTCTCTTTGTATTTTGTATAACAATATGTGTTAGTTTTACACTTAATGAATCAAAAAAAATTAAAGCGAGAAATGCATTCCCTGTTCAATGAGCTGGTCGTATTTCTCTTTGTTGAATTGATAATAAAATGCTCCTCTTTTCGACGAGCTTTTGTCTTTTTCGTCCAGTTTTTCCAGAATATCCATGGTCAACAGTTTTTTTCTGAAATTCCGCTTGTCGATGGTTTCCTGATAAATCGATTCGTATAAACTTTGCAAGGTCGGCAATGTAAACTGTTCGCCCAGCAAATTAAACCCTATAGGCTTAATAGCTGCTTTCCGTTGCAATATGTGAATGGTGTCTTTCACCATTTTGTTATGGTCGAAAATAAGTTCGGGCAGCCTGGTAATACGTATCCACTGAGCGTCGTATTTTTTTGCCAGCAATGTGTCAAACTGCTCAATATCCACGAGGGCATAATATGCCACCGAGATAACCCGGTCGGCTAAGTCGCGGTTAAGCTCCCCATAGGCCCCAACCTGTTCCATAAATATATCTTCTATGCCGGTAAATTCGCCTACTACCCGCTTTGCTGCCTCGTCGATACTTTCGGGGGCATTCACAAAGCCTCCCATAAGCGACCACCCTCCTTTCAGGGGCTCTATCTGACGACGGGTAATGAGTATATGCAATTCATTATCCCGAAATCCCATGATNATACAGTCAACTGCAACCAGAAAACTGTCTTTATTTTCGTAAAAAGTAGATGTCATTCAAATACTAATGGTCTGAGTAAATACTAATATTTTTGTAAGTAGCTAATAATAAATTAAATGGTGCTTATTAGTGCATCTGCTTTTTGTTTATCTATAACAAGTGTAAAGAAAACACTTGTTTCTGAGAAAACATATACCGAAAATTATGTTTTACAACACGAATTCGCAGAAATGCAAGGAAATTGCGTCTGTTTTGGTATAAAAATGCTTAAAATGGAATTTAGCACTAAAGTTGAGACAGAGAAAGAGTTTTTTTGAGTCAACAATTCCGATGGGTAGTATCCGCCCGGAGTAAGGAACGAAGCAAAAACCAAGAGTAAAGCAGGAATTGTGAGGTTTAATCTTCGGCATGGGCTGACTAGCCAATCACTTCTTTTTATTTACACAATTTTTTCGACAGTCTCCCCTCCGTCGGCCGCGTGGCTTTTTCCGACGGCCATGCGGCTTTTCTCGACGGCCGCGTGGCTTTTTCCGACGGCCATGCGGCTTTTCTTCACGGCCACGCGGCTTTTTCTCACGGCCGCGTGGCTTTTCTTCACGGCCACGTGGCTTTTCTTCACGGCCACGTGGCTTTTTCTCACGGCCACGCGGCTTTTCTCAACAATCGCACGTAATCTGCTCAATAAAGACTGTCGGAAAAGAAAAAATCCACGGCCCTTAAGAAAATAAGTCATAACACTGATAACTTTCTGTATTTCATCACAATATAGACCAAATAAATCACAACTATCTGAACAATATTCCTTGTTCAGAAGCTTTATTTTGACTCCGGAAATGCTTGTAAACAGCACTTACACATAGCAGCCTAAAAAATAATAACATAAAATGTTGGTCGCATAAAAAAGCTTAACTAACTTTGGAGGGTGAAAATGGAGTGATATCCAGATATTTGTTATCAGAAAATATTAAGGAATGGAAATATAGATGTGCGGAGAAATGAAAATGTATAGTTTGTCGAACGGAACAGCTTACTGCATAAATTGTGGTACTGAGATCACACAAAACAGAAGTGATTTGTTTTGTATTTCCTGCTCAACATTAAAACTGACAAAAGGAAAGTTCTGCTATCTATGTAAATCAGAAGCTAATTCTGATATTTATAATCCCTGCTGTAAATATTGTGGTGGATTAGACAGATCTTCTGAACTCTTAAATGAATTATACTTTGAGTTATTAAATAAGTATGAGGGGTTATTTGAGTCCAAAACAATTAATATAAAACCGTATTGGGCATATGGAGAGAATAGCCACCAATGTACTAGAATTCCCAAAAACACAAAAATTTATTTAGCTGATACAAATAAATTAATTGAAGAAGTTGGATTAAATATTCTTTTTGACTTAGATAACATTTTTAAGTCTTCTATTATTAGTAATAAACGAATAATAAACACACTAGAAAGATGGAGTAGACATTTATATGTTGACCCACCATATATAAAAAAACAAGAAAATGAATACTGTGTCCTAGATGGAAGACATAGAATTATTGCCGCATACTTATTAAATGAACCAAGAATTCCAATATATATCTAAGAAATAAATAATTGAATTCAACACAACTAAAAAATAAAATTACTGAGAATAAAATATGATTCCAGATAAAATATTAAAAACTTTAAAAGTCTGCTTTTGGCTGAATATTATGACATTTACTGGAATGATTATCCTGAATATCGTAACAATATTTTCAGTTTTAAACGGAGAAATCTATAAACCTGACTTATTTCTAACTATCTTGATTGGAATCTTGGAATTACCAATTTTATTTCTTTTTGGATACTCCGTTTATTTCTTTTACAAATACGACAAGTATAGTAAATCCGGAATTTATTTTTTGTTTTTTCATTTACTTTACGCTAATATTTATTTTTACAAAATAATATGGAAACGAAAGCGAGAATTAATAAACTCATATGAAAACGAACAAGTTTTAGAAAATAAAATTTTCATTGAAACAGAAGACGATGAAGGAAAATAAACTGCTAAGAAAAATAGATAAATGGCAAAATAAAACACCGCGCTGTCAACACACACTACGGATCATTTACCAGCTAACGTGAAGCTATACCTAAACTCAACTCTTTTTTCTACTCCCCAATCTCAATAATTCCTTTCTGGATTAGGTCTTTAATTTGATTTCGGACAGCTACCGACTGGTANACATTCCGGGCATTTGATCCTACCGAGATGGTGATATGTCCTTCCTGATGAATGGCCGGAGAAACAAAGTCGCACAGCAANGGTGCATCGCACACGCTGGTAAGTATTCCCAGTTCTTCGGAGTCGGCTTTAATGCGGGCATTTAGNTCATGATCTCCGGTGCAGACATAGACCAGAAAAAATCCTTCCAAATCACCTTTCTCATATTCTTTTTGGATAAAGGTGAAAGGCAACTGTTTAATCTCGGGCGTGAACTCGGGAGCAANNACCGTTACCTGANTCACAAAGCGAGCCATAATGCTCCCTTTGTGTGTTGCCACTTTTCCACCACCAATAAGCAGTATTTTCTTATTGGTTACATTGATGGAAATGGGCAGAAATTGTAAGTCTTCTCTATTCATAGGATGTTCAGTCATGAAAGTTCAAACCGGCTGTAGTGGCCTTGATATATTGTTTTCGGATAACAAAGTCTCCGAAATGCTCTTCTGCATTTTTTGTTTTGGCATAATCGGCCAGAATGGGTGTGAGTGCTTCCAGGATTTGTTCTTCCGAAAGCATTTCTTTGTACAACTTATTCAGTCGTTGACCTGTAAAACCGGCTCCCAGGTACAGGTTATACCGTCCGGGGGCTTTGCCTACCAACCCTATTTCGGAAAGGAACGGTCGTCCGCAACCGTTGGCACATCCTGTCATACGAATGGTGATGGGTGTTTCCAACAAACCGTTTGCTTCAAGAACTTTGTCGATCTTGTCTACCAGCGAGGGTAAATAACGCTCGGCTTCGGCAAAAGCCAGTCCACATAAAGGCAAAGCAGCACACGCAATGGAGTTACGGCGGAGTGCCGAAAGCTTATCGGNATCAATNACCTTGTATTTCTTCAGAATGGCTTCAATCTGAGGTTTCAGTGTTTCCGAAACCTGTGCAATGATTACATTCTGGTTTCCGGTCAGAATAAATGTTCCCTGATGTATCTTCGCTATTTCCCGGATAGCTGTTTTGGCTAAATAGCCGTTTTTGTCAACCAGCTTTCCTCCTTCCACAAAAACTCCATAATGCCAGAAACCGTCTTCGCCCTGCGACCAACCGTATTTATCGCCCAGCGTAGTGAAATTGTAAGCTTTTGCCGGTGCCAGTTTTATCCCTTTTATCCGTTCCAACTCAGAGCGAAAGAAATCCAGTCCAAGGCGATCGATGGTATATTTTAAACGGGCATTCTTCCGTTCAGAACGATTGCCGTGGTCACGTTGAAAAATAAGCACAGCCTCAGACACATCTACGATCTGTTCTTTGGGAAAATAACCAACCACATCGGCCACACGCGGATAAGTAGCGTTATTGCCAAAAGTATAGGCCATCCCCCCTCCTACCGTGAGATTATAACCCGTCAGTTGTCCGTTTTCCACAATAGCAATAAATCCCAGGTCGTTGGATAAAACATCGGTATCATTCCGAGGCGGAATGGCAATGGCTGCTTTAAACTTACGGGGCAGATAGGTTTTTCCATACAACGGTTCTTCTTCCTTTTCGCCTCCCGCCACCAACTCACCGTCCAACCATATTTCATGGTAAGCAGCAGTCTGTGGAGTCAGATGAGCCGAAATACGTTTGGCGTCTTCAGCCACTTCGGCATGTACCGGCGACTCAAAGGGATTAGCCGAACACATTACATTGCGGTTTACATCTCCGCAGGCTGCAAGGGTATCGAGCAATGACTTATTTATTTCCTGAATGGTTTTCTTCAGATTTCGTTTAAACACTCCGTGAAACTGAAAAGCCTGCCGGGTGGTCAGCTTTATTGTTTTATCGGCATATCTGTCGGATAGTTCGTCCATATCCAACCATTGCTGCGGTGTGGTAACTCCGCCCGGCACCCGGATGCGGATAAGAAAACTGTAAAGCGGTTCGAGTTTCTGATGTTTTCGTTCATCATCGATATCGCGGTTTTGCTGCTGATAGGTTCCGTGAAATTTAATCAGCACCTGATCGTCGGCTTTTAATGCTCCGGTTAAGGGGTCGTTTAAACTCTCGGTTATTGTTCCGCGCAGATAATTGCTGTTCTCTTTTATTATTTCAAAAGGAGAAGGTGCATTGGCTTCGGCTTCCGGAGAAGAGTTCAGCTTACTATCGTTGTTTTTTATGTCTTTATTCATGCGTTTATTTCTTTATATATGACGTTTCTGTGAAAGATTTGGCTAACGCCG
>JGI24139J26690_1000110_pt1 | contig 10685 bp, 7 predicted proteins | sample BarGraIncu00221A_FD_26690 | JGI IMG/M metagenome (IMG submission 26690)
ATCTGAGTAGTAAGAGCTATTTCCGGAAGCATATAAAGAACCTGTTTCCCTTTTTTTAATTGTTCTTCAATAAGGTGAATATAAATTTCAGTCTTCCCGCTTGAAGTCACTCCATGTAGCAGTACAATATCTTTTTCAAGGAACTGCGATTTGATTGATTCAAAAGCTACCGACTGTGCCGGGCTTAGCTCCTTTACCGGTTCTTTGAAACTGTCGGTTTCAGAAAGTCTTGATACAGTCCGAGAGGTTGACTCAAGAATTCCTTTATCTATCAGCGCCTCTAATGTCAATGGAGAAGAATGCGATTCAGATAGAAGAAGAGATTTGCTAACAGTTAAAATTTCNTCCCCNTCNNAATAACCNGTAAGTCTTAAATANGNTGAAAGNATATCCTGNTGNCTNGGCGCNTTTTTNAGTTTATCAAGAATATCATTTAACTCATCTTCAGAATACTTTGAAGAAAGCTTAACAATTGTCTGAAGACGCGGTTTAAAATTGGCAGGACTAAGTTCGCTGGGAATGGCGGCTTTCATCACCTCTCCTTCGCCACACAAGTAATACTCTGATATCCAGAACCATAATTTGAGTTGAAACGCATTTATAAGGGGTATCTTGTCAGCAACACTGATTATTGGTTTTACATTTTTTATTTCCGGTGGTTTATCATGAATGCTACAAACAATTCCGGAATAAAGATTTCTTCCGCCAAAATGAACAGTAACCATTACACCTGGCCTTACATCTGATGCAATCTCTTCAGGAATCGAGTAGGTGAATCTTCCTCTGACTGCCAGTGGCAAAATAATATCGGCAAAAAGGTTATTTGGCATTCGTTTTAGAAAGATACAAAGTAAGGATAAATTTTGTTTATCAAAGCCCTCGACCCCCTATCTGTAACTAATGAACTCACCCCCCATCCCCCTCTCTAAATCTTAGAGAGGGGGCGGAATGCACAGAAAAACAAGTAGTTTCCCCCTCTTTACGAAGTAGAGAGGCGGACGATCGTTAAGAAATTGCCTTGCAGGCAATTTTAGGGAGGAGCGAGCCTGCAGGGCCGAAAAGAGGGTGAGTACATTTGATCTAGTTCGACTTCACGAAGCTCGACATGACCGTCAGCAGGTGTTCTCTTCTGATTGGTTTTATAAGACAGGCATCACATCCTGCTTCAAGTATGATATCTTTATCATCTTCAAAAATAAAAGCAGTCTGGGCAATAATGGGTATATCTTTCCGGATTTTCCTTATCTCCTTTGTTGCTTCAATACCATTCATCTCAGGCATCTGCATATCGAGAAGAACAACATCAATATCGGGGTTTGCTTTAATTATTTCTATAGCTTCAAAGCCCGATCTGGCAGTAAGAATAGAAACTCCGGTGTCTGTCAGGATACGATTGAGATAAATCAGGACATCCTTATTATCGTCGACAAGAAGACATTTTCTTGAACTCCAGTCTATTGGTTTCAAAACATGTTCGACACTTGCAGCAGAAAGTTTAGGTTTTGTGCTTCCGGCAGGTCTGTACGGTATTGAAAAGCTGAATTCGGAACCCACTCCCTTTTCAGATTGTACAAAGATCCTTCCTCCCATTCTTTCAATGACCTCTTTTGCAAGCGTAAGTCCTATGCCAAGCCCTTCAAAGGGACGATGATGTCCGTCAAATTCCTGCCGGAATTCTTCAAATATCCGTCCAAGGTTTTCTTTGTTTATGCCTATCCCGGTGTCTCTGATTTTAAAAACAACATTCTGATTTTCCAATAAATACGAGAATTCTACTGATCCCTCCAGAGTGAATTTAACAGCATTATCCATAAGATGATTCAGAACTCTCTTAAGCCATATCCTGTCGGTGAAAATAAGGTCGCCTGCATCTTCAAAATGGTTCTTAACATTGAGGATTATAGGCTTTTCATTTCGTCTTATAATCTGTCTTGCTTCTTCAATTATCTCATTTACAATTGCGCTTAATGAAGCCTCTTCGTAGGTAATTTCAATCTGAGAACTTTCGAGCCGTGACAAGTCGATGATATCACCAATTATCTGAAGAAGTTTCTCGCTGTTGTGGTTAATATGTTCAATGTATTCCTCTTTGACTTTATTGGGCAGATTGTTTGTCAGAAGAAGATTTGAAAATCCAACAACGCTATTCAGAGGTGTCCGGATCTCATGTGAAATATTTGCCAGAAAGTTAGATTTCAATCTGTTACTGGCTTCAGCTCCTATATTTGCTTTGATAAGGTCCTCGTGAACCTGTTTCAATCTGGTTATATCACGCGAAATCGTAAGTGCACCTAACACTTCACCAGAATCGCCCCTTACTGTAACTGAACGTGTCGACAGATTCAAGTAATGACCAGCTTTATGCCTGAGCCGCAATTCAGTTTCAAAAAATCCATTATTTACCAAAGCCTGTTCCCGTCTGAGCTGGTAATCCTGATCGTCGGGATGCACAAGTTCAACCTGATTTAAAGAAGTATAAGATTCTTTATCATAACCGATCATTGTATAAAAAGCTGAATTTGCATATCTCAATTTCCAGTCCCTGTCGTAAAATGAGATCCCATCGTTTGCGGCCTGAACAAGCATCTCATAGAATCTATCAGACTCAAAATGTTTTTTTGTAATCAGTTCTTTCTGAATAGCCAGTTCTTTATTTGATTTCTCAAGGTTGGCATTGATATCCGAAATTTTTTTGTTGCTGTCGAGTAATTCTTCATTTACTTTTTTCAGCTTTAAAGAAAAAAAAATTATTATTGCACAGGTAATTATAAGAAGAGCCAACAGAGTCAGAATCAAATGACTAACTAATTGAGATAAGATTACTCCTTCCAGTCCAAACGCCCAGCCTCTAATTATCATATATACGGACAAATGAAATTCTAACACCTGTTTCATTCGAAATTAAAGGAGCTCTCATATTAGTAAAACAGTTAATATCCAGAATAATAATCTGTAGTTTCATCAGTAATTGTTTAACTTGAAACCCCATTTTAAACCCGTGGCAAAATAAATGAAATTTGCTCACTAAAACATGATATATCACAAATATAAATATTCATAATGTCACTTCATCCCGAATGTTTATAAAAAATGCTAAATTGCGGACAGGTATTTAATATTTCCCGTTGCTCTGATTATCAAGGTTAGATTCTGTCTTTTAGGGAATAGAATAATTGGCTTTTCAGAATTTATTGCTGATAATCAAAGAATAAAAATTTGGTGGTGATGGAAAAAAATGAAAACCAGTTTTCAGGAGGCAGAAGATATAAAAACGATGATATAACAGTATATTGGAAACCCTCGGCATGTATTCATGCTTCTTACTGCTACAGAGAACTGCTTGAAGTATTCGATCCCAGCAGGAGGCCTTGGGTTGACATGAATGGGTCCACGACTGAAAAAATCATTGAAGTAGTAAATTTGTGTCCTACTGAGGCACTCGCCTGGAAGTGGAATGACGAATCAAAAAATGATTCTGTAGGAAGTGATCAGCTTAATCATATCAAGTTCAGGAGACCTGAACTTATGAATTCCTTGGACCCCGATTCGAAAGAACAGCCTGTCACTGTAAAGATTATGCCGGACGGTCCTATAGTCATCAAGGGCAATTTTACCCTGGATTATAATGGTAATTCAAAAGAAATTCACGATAGCATGATCTCAATCTGCCGATGCGGAGTAAGCGACCACATGCCATTCTGCGACGGGCAACACAGGAAAGCCGGTTTCACTGGTTAATTTTTCAGGTATGCAAGATAAAAAAGAAAGTAAATCTCAGGCCGTTATTGAAGTTATTGATTTCGGACCTTTGAAAATCACCGGTAATTTTTTACTGAAGGATGTACAGAGGGATAAAGAAGAATCCCCGGGAGAGATCCTGCTCTGCAGATGCGGAAAATCAGCGAATAAACCGTACTGTGATGAATCTCATAAAAAATGAGCATCGGTGAACTTACCTTGCGACTACATGATAGCAGTTCTGAACTTTCTCGTATGTAGCCCAGCACTTATTTTCTGCTCTTAATTGCCAGATAACCTCAGCAAGAGCCTCTTTTAGAAATTTCTTGTCACAATTTGTCAATATCCATTTTCGGGCAATAAACCTTTTATAACTGATATCAAAAGCATTTCCATATAGGTGTGGACTATTTTTGGACGCATTACCGTTGTATCTTCTCAGGCTCCTTACATTATCTGTTTTCCTTGTCATGGAGGTTATAAAGAACTTAACCCCATTTAGTCCTTTTTGCGAAGATTTTTCTCTTAACCGGGTGGCAATTTCATCGAGGAGTATTTTGCTGTCTCTTGTAACACAGGGGTAACTGAAAGTCATTCTCTCAACGACATAGCTGTTTCCGCTTTTCACATTTACAAGCTTCCCTTCTGAAATTCTTTTCTTCAGTTCACTGTCGTCCTTACATACATTAATCCCTTTCAATTTCGCGGCAGCGGAATAATCTACAATCCTGTCATTAAGCTTTCTGCTGAACTCTTTTTGCTTATAGTCTAAACACCTTGTACTAAAGTAAGATGATAATGGTGTTTTTCGATCTCTCTTAATAAATAACCAGACTGAAATAAAGATGAAAAGGACAACAGAAAATATTTTTAATATAAGGACAAGGCGCGATTTATTGAATTTCATTACCAGGACAATTTCAATTCGATCATTTAGTTTAAAACCCTTGTTACCAGCTCAGCCGCTTCCCTGAAAGAAATAGCTGAAAATACCTCAAGTCCTGAATTATCAATAATTTTTTTTGCTTCTTCAGCGTTTGTTCCCTGCAGACGTACTATAACTGGAACTCTTATCTTGCCGATCGATTTATAAGCCTCAACAACACCATTGGCTACCCTGTCGCACCTAACAATTCCACCGAAGATATTTATAAGAATTGCTTTTACAGCAGGATCTTTAAGAATAATGCGAAAGCCGGCTTCAACAGTTTTTGGACTTGCTCCGCCTCCGACATCCAGAAAATTTGCAGGCGATCCTCCTGAAAGCTTGATGATATCCATAGTTGCCATTGCCAAACCAGCTCCATTTACCATGCACCCTACATTGCCATCGAGTTTTACGAAATTCAGGTTATGCATACCTGCCTCAACATCAACAGGATCCTCTTCATTTAAGTCCCTCATCGCCAAAAGATCTGCATGCCGGAACAATGCATTGTCATCAATAACAAGTTTGCAGTCGACTGCTAAAACCCTGTTATCGCTTGTCTTCAATACCGGATTTATCTCGAGTAGCTGAGCATCACAGCCAATGAAGGTATCATATATACCGGTAAGAAACTTTTGCATGTTCTTAAATGCGTTTCCCGATAAGCCAAGTTTAAATGCAATATTCCGTGTCTGAAAAGCCTGGAGTCCCATTCCCGGATCAATCTCCTCGGTGAAAATAAGATCAGGGAATTTAGCTGCAACCTCTTCAATAGACATACCGCCTTCTGGAGAGAATATAACAATATTTCTCCCTTTATCTCTGTTCAGAAGGATGCTGATGTAGAATTCTTGAGGCTCAGATTCTCCTTTATAATAAACATCCTGTGCAACAAGTACTTTGTTTACTTTTTTTCCCTCGGGACCTGTCTGCGGAGTGACAAGCTGCATCCCAAGCATTTGTCCTGCAAGTTTTTCAACATCCCCGACAGATTTTGCCAGTTTAACACCACCGCCTTTACCTCTTCCTCCGGCATGAATTTGTGCCTTCACTACNAAAAACTCGGAACCTAATTTTTCATGCAATTGTTTTGCAATGGTGACCGCNTGTTCAGGAGTTTCTGCAACAAAACCTTCCTGAATATCAACATTGTAAGCTTTCAATAAAGACTTACCTTGAAATTCATGAACATTCATCCTTTATAAGTTAAATTTAAAAACTGACTCCGGTTACTCTGATTCTCTGGTCACAAAATAACAACAATTAAGAGATTAAATAGTTATTTTCGCATAAAAAAGAATGCGCAAGCTGGCTAATAAAGAACTTGAAAGGAAGACGATAGAACAGTTCAGAAAAACTGAAAAAGCTCCATTTATAATTGTCCTTGACAATGTAAGGAGTCAAAGCAATGTGGGTTCAATTTTCAGAACGGCCGATGCATTTCTTACCGAAGCGATATACCTGTGTGGGATAACTTCCCAACCTCCGCACAGGGAAATTCAGAAAACCGCACTAGGGGCTACTGAATCAGTCANCTGGAAATATTTTCCTGAAACTTCAGGTGCTTTGGCTGAGTTAAAAGAAAAAGGTTACAGGCTGATTGCTGTCGAGCAGACTGAAGGATCGATTCCCCTGCAGAATTTACATCTTGAGAGTGATCAGAAATATGCCCTTGTTTTTGGCCATGAAGTCAATGGAGTCGATCAGGATATTGTAAACAAGTGTGATCTATGCGTTGAGATTCCTCAGTTCGGGACAAAGCACTCATTCAATATTGCAATAAGTGTTGGGATTGTATTGTGGGAGGTGAATAAACCTCACCCCAACCCCTCTCCCAAGGGAGAGGGGCTAAGAACCTGATTAAATTCTTCTTCCTCCCCTTCTCTCCTGGGAGAAGGGGACGGGGGATGAGGTAGAATGCAAAGAATAAAAAAGGGGACTCTTTCAAGTCCCCTTTAATAAATTTATCTTTTTTCCTATTGTACAGTTGATTTGAATGTATCATCAGTGAAGAACTTTGCAAACTCGAGGTCAGTTTTTGCATAAGCTTTCCACTCAGCTTTGAAACCAATAGCTTCACGAAGGTTGCTCAGCATATAGTTCTTGTCATCAAGTTTTGCTCCGATAACAGCTTTCAGATAAGATGGTTTCCCGCATTTGCAGAGGTCCTTCATACTATCAAGAGTTGCTTTTGCCTTGGTAACATCACCTTTCAGGTATTGAGCCAGAGCAAGGTTGTAGCAAGGTTCTGTGCCAAAGTAATTAACTGCTTTGTCATATTCCCCTTTTGTTATTGCAATAACTCCCAGACCCCATTTTGATTCAGGGGTTGCAGCAGCCATGGAATTGAAATACTCTTCAGCTTTAGCATTATCGCCTTTTACAAGTGCACCAAAACCAAGGTTATTCTTTACAACNTCATTGTTCTCGATAGCTTTTGCCTTTTCAAATGCAGCTATAGCTTCGTCAGTTTTACCTAANGCCATGTAGGTATTACCTATGTTATTCTGTGCGCGGAAATCTTTAGGATCATTATCTGCTGCTGCCTGATAAAACTTAAGTTGTTCGTTAAGATCAGTAGTAAGTGAAGCGGCACGAAGCATTTCCTCCTGATTCAGTACTTTAGGATCCGACTTCATCTGTGAAACGATCTGCTCATCTGTGCGGCCAACGATATCAACATTGACTGCCATTTGTGATCTTCTCAATTTAGGAAGAATATCTGTTTTGAGTTTTTCAAATGCAGAAGTCATATTCTTGATCTCTTTATTACGAACCTCGGGATCGGAATACATTGAGAGAACACGAAGGATAAGATCTTTATCCTGAATGGTTGATTTTTCAACTTCGGATTTAAAACCGTCCCAGTCTTCAGAAGTCGTTTTTTCATTGAAAAATCCATCAGCTTTTGCAGCGTCGATTTTGGTGAATTCTTTCTTAATAAATTTGCCAGCTGTTTTACCTCTCTTTTCCGACAGAGGAGTATTAATCTTCATGCTACCATCAGGAGATGCATATGAACTAACATCGGTAGATTTTAACTTACGGCTAGAATCAGCAGTTACACTTTTAATATATGCTTTAAGCAGCGCGATATCTTCTGCTTTAAGTTCTTTGCTTGTAATATCTGCCTCATTTATCTTATAATGAATATCGGCTAATTTACTCTCAGGATTTATTCTTACATATTTATCTTTCAGTAAGATTGGCTTACCTTCTTTCTGAACTAGTGTCGAGGTAGCAATTACACCATCAGCAATTTTAACCGGCTCAAAATCAAGAGTTTTTTTGCCTCTGACAGCTTTTAATCTTAATACCAGTTCTGACATTTTCATGGCATCCTTATAAGGAATAGTACTGGTATAGGTAAAATCTCCACCAGTTGTGGTAATTACCTTATTGTTAGCCTGAACTTTTTCACCCTGAAGAACCTGAACTTTATCAAAAGCAGTTTCACCACCGGTATAAGTGAGAACAGGAGTAGCCGTAACAGTAGTCTTCTTATCGAAGTACTTGGGAGGGAAGGTACCCTTAATTGTAACGGTAACTACACCAGCATGTGTTTCAAGAATTTTTGGAGTAACCTCATACTTCACTAAGTTGGAGTTTTTCTTCATCTTGTTCAAACCGCTGCAACTTGACATAACAATTGCGGCCAGGATAAGGATAAAATAGCTTCTGAATTTTTTCATAATTTAAAAGTGTTATTTGTTAATGATACCTTGTTTGACTGTTTTTACTGAATAATTAACTAAAAGACTCAATTTTAACGCAAATTTACAATAAAATAGTCACATTTTAAGCAATTTAAACAAAATAAAATGACCATTTGTAATGATAAACAATATTTTATTAATTTGTAGTAAACCAAACTGTTACGATCTTTTAAATATCTGACACCCCAAATTATTTCATGTTAAACTATATCGCAACTCTTTTTTATGTTTTTAAACGNCTTTTGTAAAACGTAACAAATTTATCCGTGAATTATCTTTATGATTTCGCATAAATATTATAATACTTTTCAGATAATTGCTGAACAAAGGTGATCACTTCTATAATTATAACTGTTACATAATTTATAGAATATGTTACACCATTCACACCTTATAGAGTCCAAAATTTTAAAGTTGAAAGTCAGTAAAGGATCTTTTGTCTTTATGGACTTTTGACTTTATGAATTTTTGTCTCACCATAATTTTTGCTCCTCCTGAATAATTACAGAATCACCTTATTTAAACCAACAGGATAATCGTCAAAAAATATTGTATCTATTACTTTTGAATAATGACTTTCATTTGCAACAAAATCTATTTCATTAACATCTATAACAAGATATTTGTTCTCAGGATTTTGCTTGAAGAAGGAGAAATAGCTGTTTTGGATCTTCTCAAGGTATTCTTTCGTTATAGATTTCTCATAGTTACGTCCTCTTCTTTCAATATTTTCAAGCAATCTCTCGGGTCTTAGATGCAGGTAGACGTAGATGTCGGGTTTTGGTAAAGAACCATAAATAATGTAGAAGATCTGTCTGTAGAGGTTAAATTCGTCTCCGGTAAGCGTTGAAGCAGCAAACACCAGCGACTTCATGAAATAATAGTCAGCTATGGAAAATGATTTAAATAGATCCTGTGGAACAAGCTCCTCTTTCAGTTGTTTATATCTGCTTGCCAGAAATGAAAGTTCGAGAGGAAAGGAATATTTGTCAGGATCACTGTAGAATTTGGGAAGGAAAGGATTGTCGGCAAAATGTTCAAGGATCAGTTGTGCATTGAACTGTTCTGCTATTCTGCTGGCCAGGGTGGTTTTGCCTGCTCCTATATTTCCCTCTATTACTACATAATTATACCTGATCTTCATCCCTGATCCATTTTGTTTTTTCAATTAATCAAATTTATTAATTGGATGTGAAACGGCAATAAAAAAGTCCCGCTAAAGCGGGACTGATTTTACTTATTCTGATTTTGATCAGTATTTCTTTTTTCGGGTTCGGGACGAGGAGGCCTGGGAAGGAGTTCTTTCCTCGATAATTTAATCTTTCCTGTCTTCGGATCAATATCAATTATCTTCACTTCTATTTCCTGACCTTCTTTAAGGACATCCTCCACCTTATCAATCTTTCTCCATTCAATTTCCGATATATGAACCAGTCCGTCTTTATTTGGAAGTATCTCCACAAATGCACCGAACTGAACTATTGTCTTTACTTTCCCTTTGTAAACCTGGCCAATCTCCGGGACAGTTACAATTTTTTTCACCCAGTCGAGTGCTGCGGTAATAACTTCAGCATTCTCGCCGAATATATTGACATCACCATGGCCATCGACCTCTTCAACAATAATTGTAGCGCCGGTTACACGTTGTATCTCCTGGATCACTTTTCCACCCGGACCAATCAGTGCACCAATAAGTTCTTTAGGGATAGTAAGCATTTCAATCCTTGGAGCATGTGGCTTAAGTTCAGGACGCGGTTCTGAGATTGTCTGACACATGATATCCAAAATATGTAACCTGCCTGCTTTAGCCTGATTGAGAGCCTTTGTAAGAATCTCAAATGACAGTCCGTCAACTTTAATATCCATCTGGGTTGCGGTTATGCCGTCGCGCGTTCCGGTTACTTTAAAGTCCATATCACCAAGATGATCTTCATCACCAAGAATATCTGAAAGCACAGCATATCTTTTAGTTTCCTTGTCAGAAATAAGACCCATCGCTATCCCTGATACAGGTTTCTTCAGTTTTACACCGGCATCCATAAGAGCAAGAGTTCCTGCACAAACAGTTGCCATTGAAGATGATCCATTTGATTCAAGAATATCAGATACCACCCTTACTGCATAAGGATTCTCATCGTCAGAGGGCATCATATTTTTAAGAGCGCGGTGGGCAAGGTTTCCATGTCCGATTTCTCTCCTTCCTACACCACGGTAAGCCTTGGCTTCACCTGTTGCAAAAGGAGGAAAGTTATAATGAAGAGTGAATTTCTCAGTACCTTTGTTAAGCACATCGTCGATGATCT
>JGI24139J26690_1000113_pt1 | contig 10640 bp, 9 predicted proteins | sample BarGraIncu00221A_FD_26690 | JGI IMG/M metagenome (IMG submission 26690)
GCCAGCTGGCTGGGGTTCCCGATGAGCCAGTTCGACAAGGACGATGTCGAGACCCTGGGCCTGCTCAAGCTCGACATCCTGGGCATCCGCATGCAGTCCGCGATGGCACACGCTGTCGATGAGGTGGCCCGGGTCGACGGCATCAGCATCGACCTCGACGACCGGGCTCAGGTCACTCTTGAGGATGACCGGGCGTTCCGGCTGATCCGGTCCACGCACACGTTGGGATGCTTCCAGATCGAGAGTCCTGGTCAGCGTGAGCTGATCGGCAAGTTTGGGCCGGAGACCTTCGAGGACCTCATCATCGACATCTCGCTGTTTCGTCCCGGCCCGGTCAAGTCCGACATGATCACCCCGTTCCTGTTGGCCCGTCAGCACTGGCGTTCGCCGGAGTACCTTCACCCCAGCCTTGAACCGGCGCTGAAGGAAACCCAGGGTGTCGTGGTCTTCCACGAACAGGTGCTCAAGATCGTTGCCGAGACCACCGGCGTCACCCTGGCCCAGGCAGACGAGGTGCGCAGGGCACTCGGATCTCCTCAAGGTCAACTAGACGTTGAAGCCTGGTGGCGACCTGCGGCGGCGGCCAGGGGCTACGAGCCAGCCACGGTCGACCGGATCTGGGAGGTTCTCAAGGCGTTCGCATCCTTCGGCTTCTGCAAGGCTCACGCGGCAGCCTTCGCGTTGCCCACCTACCAGTCGGCGTGGCTCAAGGCTCATCATCCGGCCGCCTTCCTGTCCGGTGTGCTCACCCACGACCCGGGCATGTACCCCAAACGGCTGATCCTGGACGACGCACGCAACCTGGGCATCACGATCCTGGGGCTGGACGTCAACGCCTCGGGTGAGAGCTACCGGGTGGAACGGGTCACGCCGTGGGCTCAAGGAGGCTGCGGCAGCGGCGTGGCTGACACGGTCTCCGTTGAACAGCAGCCGTTCGCCGACCTTCCCGATGGGCGGGCTTATGGCATCCGGCTGTCCCTGGCCGACGTCAAGGGCATCAGCGACGCCGAGGTTCAGCGCATTGTGGCCGGCCAGCCGTACGTCACCCTCGCCGACTTCTGGCATCGAGCCCAGGTCAGTCGCCCGGTGGTCGAGCGGCTGGTCATGGCCGGGGGATTCGACTCGCTCTACGGGCTCAGCGCCACCATGGGGGCCTCCCGTGGAAGCGGTACGACTGGGCGGCGTGGCCGGGTGACCCGACGCGACCTCCTGCTGCATGTGGCCGAGCTCGACCGGTGGTCTCGTTCGGTGCGCCGATCCGGTCGCAGGGTGGCAGCTCGTACGTCCAGGTCCATGGCCGCCAGTGTTGCCGCGGCTACTCGCGAGGTAACACTGGCACGAGCAACTGGCCCAGAGGTGCGCGACGTGCGGCTTCTGGCGGCGGCTCAGTCCCAGGGGGGGCTGCCGGTCATGCCGGCCCGGGTGCAGCCCACCCAGCTCACTCTCGATCTGGGCGACACCCCCGAGCTCACCACGGCCACCGGTCTGCCCGAGATGACGGGGCCGGAGCGGGTTCGGGCCGAGCTGGACATCCTCGGTCTGGACGCCAGCGCCCACATCATGGACTTCTACGCCCCGATGTTGCAGGCGCTCGGAGTGACCCAGTCCGCCTCGCTGCTCGGACAACGAAGTCGATCCGAGCTGTGGGTCGCCGGGGTCAAGGTCGCCACACAGACGCCGCCGGTCCGCTCAGGTCGACGCGTGGTGTTCCTGACCCTTGACGACTCAACAGGCCCGGTTGACGCAACGTTCTTCGAGGATGTCCAAGGTCCTTATGCGGCAACAGTTTTCCACTCCTGGATGCTCCTGGTCCGCGGGATCCTGCGCCGCACCGGAGCNAAGGGGGTCTCCCTGCGCGCAACCGGGGCGTGGGAGCTGTCCGGGTTGTGGGATGCCTGGAGTCAAGGTGGTCTCGAGGCAGTGCACGCGGCGCTGTCTGAAGCCGATGGCCATGGTGTCGATAAGCATGGTGTCGATGAGCATGACGCTGACCGGGACGAGTCGGCTGACGGGATGGACAAACACCGCGCCCGGATGCTGGTGCACGCCTCAGGGTTCAAACAGTCGCCCTACGCGGACGTCAAACCTGCCGGCGGCGATGTCCGGGACTCCCACAAGCTGCCCAAGGAAGGCCGCGCAGTCCCACAGGAAGGCACCCCACCGCGCAAGCTGTGGCACGCTAGCCCGGGAAGCTCAGGGCGCTAGGGTGGAGATGACCCGAGAGTCACCGCAGTTGCCCCGTCAGGCCTGTCGCCCGTCGGCGGCCACCAGTAACAGAGGAGCCTTGCCGTGGCTGATGAAGGGCGACGAAGTGGTCGCGGCGGCGTCGAGACTTCCGTGCGGACCTCGGCTGTCTGGGAGTCCGTGCGGGCCGTCGTCCTCGAGCGCGAGCAACAGCTCGGTCGGCGTCTGCGTGTCGTCGATCTTGGCGGTGGCACCGGCGGTCTGGCCGTTCCACTGGCCCAGCTCGGTCATCACGTCACGGTCATCGACCCCAGCCTCGACGCGCTGGCCTCGTTGTACCGTCGCGCCGGCGACTCCGGGGTCGCCGAGCGGGTCGTGGCCGTGCAGGGCGACGCCGCAAACCTGCTTCAGGTCCACCCCGACGCCGACGCCGACCTCGTGTGCTGCCATGGCGCGCTGGAATTCGTCGATGACCCGGCCGCGACCCTACGATCCATCGCCGGTGTGCTCGCCGACGGCGGATACGTCTCTCTCGTGGTCGCCACCCGCATCGCCGCCGTACTGGCCCGAGCCCTTGCCGGCCAGTTCGCCCAGGCCCAGTGCGCGCTCACCAGTGACGACGGTCGATGGGGTCCGGCGGATCCCCTGCCGCGACGGTTTGACGCCGCTGGCATCACTGCTCTCGTCGAGGGCGCCGGACTGGCCGTCCAGGACATGCATGGAGTGCGCATCTTCAGTGATCTCGTACCTGCCGCCTATGTCGACTTCGACGCCGACCGGGCCGCACTGCTCAGGCTTGAGCAGACTGCTTCGCGTCATCCCGACTACGCGTTCCTGGGGCACATCGGTGCAGCCCTACACGTACTGGCGCGCCGCAGCTGACCTGGCGCCGGTGTGTCCCGGTGATGACAGGGCGGCGTACGTCTCTGTGAGTCTGTCCCATGACCTGCCGCCGGAGTCCACGCCATGAGCCGGCGCCAGTTCGTTGTGCCCGAACGTCAGGGCGAGCATGCCCCGGACGACGAGGGCTGTTCGATCCTGCACGTGGATATGGACGCCTTCTACGCATTGGCGTCCTTGCTCAGTCGGCCCGAGCTCAAGGGCACACCGGTCATCATTGCCGGCGGCGGTAACCGCGGGGTAGTCCTGTCCGCGACCTATGAGGCGCGCGCGTTCGGTGTGGCCGCCGCGATGCCGACCGCGCGAGCCCGCCGGTTGTGTCCACAGGCGACCGTCGTGGCTCCTGACTATGCCCGCTACGAACGTATCTCCCGAGCTGTCATGGCGGTGTTCGCCAGCGTGACGCCGATCGTCGAGCCGCTGTCATTGGACGAGGCGTTCCTGGACGTGTCTGGCGCCCGCCGCAGGTTGGGCACACCACGTCAGATTGCCCAGGGGATCCGCGACACGATCGCCGATGAGCAGGGCATCACCTGTTCGGTCGGTGTGGCTACTACCAAGTTCATCGCGAAGCTCGCGTCGGGTCTGGCCAAACCGGACGGGTTGCTCGTGGTGCCCGAGGCCGAGGTGGTCGGCTTCCTTCACCAGCTGCCGGTCGGCGCTCTGTGGGGTGTCGGTGAGCGCACGGAGGAGGTCTTGCAGCGTCTCGGGCTGCATACCGTGGCCGACATCGCCCACACACCGGTCGACACGTTGCGCCGGGCCCTTGGCGACAATGCGGGACCTGCCCTGCACGCGCTGGCCTGGGGTCGCGACTCGCGCCCGGTGATGCCCACCCGTCGTGAACGCAGCATCGGTGCCGATGAGACGTTCTCCTACGACGTGGACGACCCGGCATACATCCACCGAGAGCTGCTGAAGCTGAGCGACCGCACCGCCGCCCGGGTACGTGCAGCGGGGATGGTGGGACGAACGATCTCGATCAAGGTGCGCTTCTCCGACTTCACTACCATCACCCGCTCCAAGACCCTGCGTGACCCAACCGACGTCAGCCGCGATATCTACGCGACGGCACGGGCACTTTTTGACACGCTGGGCCTGCAGAGGGCCCGCTTGCGCCTGGTCGGCGTCCGGATGGAAGGTCTGATGGACTGCGATCAGGCACCGATACAGGGTCTTCTCGATGAGCCCGAACATGGCTGGCGTGACGCCGATCGTGCGGTTGACCGCGCCAGTGCGCGGTTCGGGGCCGGCGCGGTTCGTCCTGCCAGTTTGGTGGAAGGTGAGCGGTCCGCTACCGCTACGAAGCGTGGCGACATATCCTGAACTGGGTAGTCGGTGACAGGGTTGAGGTGAGCACCACGCAACGCCGGTTTCGGGCAACGAATCGGCACCGTGGAACGTTATTGTCATACAGTGGAGCCGCCCACGGGAGGTCGAAGGTGCCGCTTTCAGAGCACGAGCAACATCTGCTGGAGCAGATGGAACAAGCGTTGTATGCCGAGGATCCGAAGTTTGCCTCGCAGATGCAAGGCTCTGCTGCGCGTGCCCGCTTGCGCAGGGGCCTGGCTATTGGGGCCGCAGGCGTTATCGCCGGCCTCGGGCTCGTCGTGCTGGGCGTGGCCGCGGAGTCCATCTGGTGGGGTGCCATCGGCTTTGCGCTGATGGTCGGCGGCGTGGCGTACGCGATCAGCCCGCCCAAGGTGCCCAAGGTCAAGTTGGGTGCGGTCACCGAGGACGGGTCGGTACGCNCACATGAGCCGGCGGGTCGCCTCGGCAAACTCCGCAAGAGCAAGAGCAAGAGCAAGAGCAAGGCCAACAAGCAGTCGCTCATGCGACGCCTTGAGTACCGATGGGATCGCCGTCGCGACGGGCAGTGAGCCGGCCCGTTACGCGATCGGCAGCACGGGCTGAGGATCCGGGGGCGGACGGTCAGGCGGTCGCAGCCACGCTGATCACCCACGTGGTGGCAATCGCGAGACCGGTGAACAATTCGATCACCATGGCCAGCCCGACGGCCTTGAGCGCGTGCTTGGTGGACGACCAAGCGCCGGCATGGGTCCCCAGCTTGAGCCGCTCCGCCAGATAGATCCCGAGCGGGAAGCCCACAAACGCGCCGACGACGGGGATCACGAAAAAACCCACGACCCCCACCGCTGCCCCTACCACGGTGCTGGATGTCGTGACGCCGGCTTGGGCCATGTGTCGACCCGCCAGGAGGTGCTGGAGCAGGACACCTGACAGTGCCAGGGTCGTGGCAACACCCAAGGCCACCCACCCGGCACGCGTCTGGGTCGCGCAGGCCCAGACCAAGACAGCCGCCCAGACCAACAGGAGTCCAGGTAGCACGGGGACGACGATACCGACGAGCCCGACAAGCATGATCAGGCCAACGACAACAGTGACCCCGTCCATTGCCAGATCAGAGGTTCGCCATGCTCCCGCGTGTCAGGACCTAGCGCGCGTCCGCCTCGGCTCCGACGGGCGCTGGGGTCAGGCTATCGGTCTCGTCCTGGATATTGGTGGCCATGTCCTGCAGCTTGGGCAAGTGCTCGCGGCCGTGGTGTGCGCAGAAGAGCAGCTCGCCACCTGAGCTGAGGCGGACGCGCACGTAGGCTCGGGCGCCACAGCGGTCGCAGCGGTCGGCCGCGGTCAGAGTCGGTGCCAGTGCAGTTGTCACGTCAGCCATCCTTTTCGTCGTAGTGGGCGCCGTTGGCGGTCCTACCTGGTGTCGCGATCTCGTCTGTATCCGTTCTGGTACTTCATCACTTGCTGATACTCCGTAGACGCTTGCCGAGTGGTTTGCGTTGTGGGCAGACCCATTCGCCGGTTGTAACAGTCAAACACGAAGATTGCTTCCCGATATCCATTCTGGCCGGATGTGGACAGAAATATACCGCGTTTCTCTCTGCGCGCAATGCTGTGCAGCCTGGTGTGCCGCGCGCTTCCGCGTGCCTGACGTGTGCTTGTCTGGGTGGGGGGATAACCTGCGAGAGAGTCGTAGGTCGGCCTCGGCCGGCGCTTCCGTCGCACCGAAAGGATGTCCGTGACCATCGCCACCCCAACGAGCAGGACCGCCAGGACTGGCGGCGCCTCTGGCGCTGGCGCACCAAACGCCAGAACATCTGGCACCGGGTCAGCTCACGCTGACTCACCCAACTACATGGCTCGCCACCTGCAGGTCCTGGAAGGCCTCGAGGCGGTCCGCAAGCGTCCGGCGATGTATATCGGGTCGACCGACGCTCGTGGCCTCATGCACTGTATGTGGGAGATCATCGACAACTCCGTTGATGAGGCCCTGGCGGGGGTGTGTGACCACATCGATGTGTCGCTGATGGCTGACGGGTCGGTCGAGGTCCGCGACAACGGGCGGGGCATTCCCGTTGACATGGAGCCGCGTACCGGTCTGTCGGGTGTCGAGGTGGTCTTCACCAAGCTGCACGCCGGTGGCAAGTTCGGTGGTGGCTCCTACACCGCCTCCGGTGGTCTGCACGGCGTGGGCGCCTCGGTCGTCAACGCGTTGTCCGCCCGTCTGGACGTCGAGGTTGACCGCGGGATGAAGACCCATGCGATGAGTTTTCGCCGGGGCGAACCAGGCGTCTTCCACGACGTCAAGGGCCTGAAGACACCCGATGCCAGCTTCACGGCATACGTGGACAACAGCGAGCTGCGCATCATCGCCAAGGTGGGTCGTGGCAGGACCGGCAGCCGGGTCCGCTACTGGCCCGATCACCAGATCTTCCTCAAGGACGCGGCGTTCAGCTACGACGAACTGGCATCCCGAGCCCGCCAGACGTCATACCTCATCCCTGGTCTGACCATCGTCATCCGTGATGAGCGCGGTGTGCCGGGCACCCCAGGGCAGGACGGTCCGCACGAGGAGACGTTCCTACACGAAGGCGGCATCAGCGAGTTCGCCGAGTTCCTGGCCATCGACCCGCCCTTGACCGACGTGTGGCGCCTGCAGGGATCGGGCACCTTCCACGAGAATGTGCCGGTGCTGGACGAACGGGGACGGATGACGCCGACCGACCTCGAGCGCGAGTGCCATGTTGACGTCGCGTTGAGGTGGGGCACCGGATACGAGACCAAGACGGTCTCGTTCGTCAACATCATCGCCACCCACAAGGGCGGCACCCACATGGCGGGCTTCGAGCAGGCGATGCTCAAGGTCTTCCGCAGGCAGCTGGAGGTCAACGCCCGCCGGCTCAAGGTCGGGTCGGACAAGGTCGAGAAGGAGGACATGCTGGCCGGCCTCACGGCAGTGGTCACGGTGCGACTGGCCGAGCCCCAGTTCGAGGGCCAGACCAAGGAGGTGCTGGGCACCTCCGCGGTCCGCGCCATTGTGGCCAAGGTCATCGAGAAAGAACTCACCGCGATGCTGACCTCGCCCAAGCGGGGCGGGAAAGCCCAGGCGGCAATGCTTCTGGAGAAGGTTGTCGCCGAGATGAAGTCTCGGATCAGTGCACGGCTGCACAAGGAGACCCAACGGCGCAAGAACGCCCTGGAGACCTCTTCCCTGCCGGCCAAACTGGCCGACTGCCGCAGCAGCGATGTCGAGCGGACCGAGCTGTTCATCGTTGAGGGTGACAGTGCGCTCGGTACGGCGAAGCTCGCTCGGTCCTCGGATCACCAGGCGCTTCTGCCCATCCGAGGCAAGATCCTCAACGTCCAGAAGGCCTCACTGGCCGACATGCTCAAGAACGCCGAGTGTGCGGCGATCCTGCAGGTCATCGGCGCTGGATCGGGACGTTCGTTCGACCTGAGTGCTGCGCGCTACGGCAAGGTCATCATCATGACCGACGCCGACGTCGACGGGGCCCACATTCGCACCCTGCTGCTGACGTTGTTCTTCCGCTACATGCGGCCCCTTGTCGAGTCCGGCCGGGTCTTTGCCGCGGTCCCTCCACTGCATCGCATCGAGGTGATCAACGCGGGCGCCAAGAAGAACGACCTCCTGTACACATACAGCGAGGCCGAGATGCGTCAGGTGATGTCCTCACTGGAGAAGAAGGGCCGTAAAGTCAAGCAGCCGCTGCAACGCTACAAGGGCCTGGGCGAGATGGATGCCGACCAGTTGGCCGAGACGACCATGGATCCCCGCCACCGGACGCTGCGCAGGGTCACACTGAAGGACGCTGAGAACGCCGAGAACGTGTTCGACCTGCTGATGGGTAACGACGTCTCGCCGCGTAAGGACTTCATCATCGAGTCCGCAGCCGAGCTAGATCGCCAGCGCATCGACGCCTGAGCGCTGCACACCGTGCGTGTCGCGTCCGTTGTGTGGGCGATGTGAGGCAAAGAGGAGGACACTTCACTCATGTGTTTTTCCAGTGACCAGCACCCGCCCGAACCGCCCAAGTCCAGTGAGGTGGGCGATCACGGGCCCCTGGTGCTGACAGCGGGGGACGGCAACCGTTTTTCGGCATTCGAGGCGGTGCCGGTGACCCCCCGTGGGGCGAGTCTGGTGCTGTTGCCGGACATCCGGGGGATGCACGCCTTCTACACCGACCTTGCTTCGTGTTGTGCACAGGCCGGGATCGACACGGTCGCCCTCGACCCCTACGGGCGCAGCGCCGGGCTCAGTGCCCGCGATGACGACTTCGAGTACATGCCACACGCTACGAAGCTGACGCCGCAGGAGGTGCTGGCCGATGCTCACGCAGCAGCAGCGCGCCTGCGTGAGCGCAGCGACGACCCGGTCTTCACTCTCGGCTTCTGTATGTTCGGAGGCCAGTCCTGGCGCCTGGCCGCGACCGACCTGCGCCCCGCCGGCTCGATCGGGTTCTATGGTCGACCCTCCACCGTCGAGGACGTCGTGGGCGACCTTGACGCGCCGTTGCTGATTCTCGCGGCCGGCGATGACAAGGCCACCTCCGCGCAGGAGAACGCCACGTTCGTCCACTCACTGGACGAGGCTGGCAAGGTGTACGAGTACACCCTCTACGAGGGTGCGCCCCACTCGTTCTTCGACCGTGGCTACGAGCAGTGGCGCACCGAGTGCGCGGATGCCTGGGCGCAGATGCTCGCTTTCATCGACCGGAACCGTTGACGACAGACCATTGCCAGGCCGGCACGGGCTCTGCGCCGCAGGACTGCGGTNGGTCATCTCCGCTGGGACTCCNCACAGCCTCCACGTCCCAATGGCGACCATCGATGTGATTGACCCGGCACTGCCAGGTGTTCTCCTGACCTGGCCGTGGTGTCGATGTCGTGGACAGGGCCAGCAGGCTGGCCTCATGAATCTGTTGTCGCACGATGGACTCGGCTGCCTGTCCCGGCGCGGCGAGGTGGCTGCGTCCCCGGTCGTACATCGCACCCAGTAGCTGGGTGGGGACCTCGGCCCGCATCGCAGCATCGAGCACGGCGACCGCTGAGGCAGCGGAGAGCCGGCCAAAGGTCTGGCCATGGGGAAGGAGCACCCCGGTCGGGGCGAATCTGTGGCCGCCGGTGTGCGAACACTCCCAGACCTGACCGGGGCGCTGCGATGCGGACTCGGCAGCCGCCGGCCGGCCGCGCACCGAGCAGCAGAGGTCCCGTCTGGAGTTGGTGCAGATCATCAGAATCGGACCGGGGGAGCGCTTCGCCTCGGGCAGGGCTTCCTGGACGGCGCCGGCGTCGCCGTTGGCGAGGGCGTCCATTGGCAGCCGAGCCAGGCGCGCGAGGTCATCGAGATCGGCCTCGAGCAGCCAGGGGCGTTCGGCCAGACCGCCGGCGAGGTACACCCTCTGGGTATGGACCTTTCGTGGGTCCGGGTTGCGCAGGTCTGAGTGACTGCCGGGGCGACGGATCAGGATGAAGCGCCCCGCGGCGTCCTGGCACATCCGGTCCACGGTTCTGCCGAGGTCCGGATCGAGGTGGGACTGTGTCGCGGCCTTGGCACCCCACGGACCGTTCTGCTCAAGGGCCACCCAGAACCTCGCCAAGGGTGCGGTGCCCAGCGCCGGTGCCTGGGCGTCATCCCAGAGCACCGAGCAGGCATCGGGTCTGCTGCTGCCGTGGCGCGCGGCCGCAGCCCGGCTCACTCCTGGCCCGCGGGGAACTCGGGTGTCGTCTCCAGATCCAGCGACAGCACCAGGTCGTCCGTCGTGGAGTCGGGCAGGGTGGGCAAGGGCAGGTCCATGGGTTCGGGCAGGGGCCCGGCAATGGCGTTGATCGGTGTGGCCGCCGGTATGCCGGAGCCGTCACGCTTGCCGGTGGCCTCGGGCAGTTCCATCGCAACTCCATTGGCAGCAGCAGCCGTGGCCGGGCTGGCGCCGACCCATCCAAGGATCAGGGTGTCCTCTCCGCGCAGGAAACGATGGCAGCGGACGCCGCCGGTGGCACGACCCTTGGCCGGATACTCGGCGAACGGGGTGACCTTGAGCGAACCGGGCTCGGTGCCCGGCAAGGCGCCAGAAGAGCCGCTGGAGGTAACCACGAGGTTGGTCGCCCGGAGATCGACGGCGCCGAAGAACACGGCCTCCGCGCCAGAGGCCAGCTTGATGCCGGCCATGCCTGCGGCGGTGCGACCCTGTGGTCGCACGAAGGACGCAGGAAAGTGCAGCAGCTGTGCG
>JGI24139J26690_1000115_pt1 | contig 10620 bp, 18 predicted proteins | sample BarGraIncu00221A_FD_26690 | JGI IMG/M metagenome (IMG submission 26690)
GCAGATTTTAGCGCAATAGAAGCAAGAGTAATTGCTTGGTTTGCAGGTGAAAAATGGAGAATGGATGTTTTTAAAACTCATGGCAAAATATATGAAGCCTCAGCATCTCAAATGTTTCATGTACCTATTGAGTCAGTTAAAAAAGGTAGTGATCTAAGAGCAAGAGGAAAGATAGCAGAACTTGCATGTATTGCAGAAAATCAACTAGTGCTAACTAACCAAGGACTTGTAAAAATTCAGAATGTCACAACAAATATGATGGTTTGGGATGGGTTAGAATTTGTTAAACATGAGGGTGTTATCTATAAAGGTGTAAAGGAGGTAATTACTTATGATGGACTTACAGCAACAAAAGATCATCTCGTATGGGTCGGAGGGCAATCGGGGGCAATACAATTTGGAATCGCTGCCTCCAGCGGAGCACATATCATACAAAGCGGAAATAGTGGGCAACCAATACGGATTTGTGAAAATAATAAGCCCAGAGAAAAGATGGTCAAAAACGTGGAACCATTGCCGAGTTTTAACACAATGCATAAGCTGTGGAAAAATTCAATGGGCGAATTTAGGCAATCTTACCTCAGGAAAATCAAAAGGATGCCAAACTTGCTCCAAACCAAGAAAAATACCAAAATGGCTGGACAGAAGATTTACGGCTGCAAAACAGAGATGTACAAACTCGAAAGATGCAAACTATTCAAATTATGGGGAACGCGGGATAGAATTCAAATTCACCTCTGTTTTAGAGGCGGGGTTGTGGATGATAGAAAACTGTGGATTACAAAAAAGAGAGATGGAGTTAGACAGAATAAATACAAATGGCCACTACGAGCCTGGAAATCTTCGTTGGGTAACACACCAACAGAATTGTGCCAATCAACGAAGGTATATGACATAGCTAATTGTGGGCCAAGGAATAGATTTACGGTATCAAATAAATTAGTTCATAACTGTGGATATGGTGGTGGTAGAGGTGCATTAATTGCAATGGACAAGAACAAAGATATCCCAGAGGATAATTTAGATAAATTAATAAAGGATTGGAGAAATGCTAATACAAATATAGTTAAGTTTTGGTGGGATTGTGATAAGGCAGCTAAAAAAGCGGTAAGTGAAAAAACAACAGTATCTATGCAGTTTGGTCTTAAATTTATATATGCTCCAGGAGTTCTATTCATACAACTACCTAGTGGCAGAAAATTAAGCTATATAAGACCTAAGATAGCAGATGGAAAGTTTGGTAAACCTATTATAACCTACGAGGGAATGGAGCAGACAACAAAGCAATGGACTACATTAGACACATACGGACCTAAACTTGTAGAGAATATTGTACAAGCAACTGCTAGAGATTGTCTAGCTGAAGCAATGTTTAAAGTAGAAAAAGCTGGGTATGACATTGTAATGCATGTTCATGATGAAATTATTACTGATGTACCCAAGAATAAAGGAAGCTTAAAAGAAGTAAATGCAATCTTTGGTGAACCAATAGCATGGGCTCCTGGCTTACCACTAAGCGCTGATGGATATGAGACAGACTACTATAANAAAGATTAATGGAGGAGAATATAGTACGTCAACAGAGAGGTAAGTGATTAATTTACATGCATACTGATGATAGCAAAGTTTATGACCCGGGAGATAAAGTTAGGATTACTTATGGCAAGCTATATAGAGATAAAATAGCAATAGTAAAATATGCAGTTGATATTCCTAAACCAATCGTAGTTATATTGAACGATGGAACACGAATAAGCGTATTTGCAGATTGGATTGAATTAGTTTAGGGGGTGAAAATGGTAACTCATAGGTGCAAAGGTTCACTGGAAGCGGAAATATCAATCAGATATACTTTTAAATTTGATTCTATAAAAATGGAAAATGATTATAAAACATGGCGGCTTTTTAAATATCTCTTTAACTGTGATTATAATTGTGTTAACCAATATTGTGTAGCAAAAGTAGCATATTGTCCGTTTTGTGGAGAGAAATTGAAAGGTTCAGTAGAAAAAAACGATTATGTTGGTGTGTCAAAATATGAAAATATCACGCAACAACAGGAGGGAATATGGAAAAAAATAAATAGTGAATTGAAAACAGTTAAAACCGAGTGTGAATGCACAAAATGTCATAGAGTTTTCATATTTGAAAGTAAGTTTTTTGATTATTATGATTTTGATGGTAAGTGTCCTAGATGCTATCAAGAAGATAATAAATGATTATATTGCGAAAGGAGAAATTATGAATAAAGACATGGAAGAAGCGATAAAACTTTTAAAATGTTTACTTGTGGTAATTGGAAATCAAGATAATAGCTTGAATAGTGACGAGTATATTGTGGGGAAAATAGAAGGAATACAATTAAGTGTTGATACTTTAAAAGACATAATAAAAGATTGATGTTGCGCATTTCAAAAATATCAGGACCTAAAGGTGGATGAGATTAATAATGGGAAACTCCAATATAAGAGTGCTACCCCGAGTATGCAAGGTATGCAAAGATTTTATATTTACACCAATTTCAGATCAGTTATGTATATTTGAAAATAGTAAACGTAATAATTTTATAGAAGTTTGTAGGAAGTGTAAAGATAAAGATAAATTAAGTATACTTCAAAAATTTTGATACAAATAAGGAGGTAACAATGAATTTAACTGTAGGAGTTTTAGAAGATAAGCTAAGGAAATTCCCCAAAGGGGTAGAAATAAGTGTAAATTGTGGATGCTGCCATCATGGGTCCATAGGAGAGGAATCAATACTTACTATTAATGATAGAACTAATCAAACATATGGATATATTGAATTAAATCTCAATGCTTCAAGTCAGTCAGAGGTGAGATTGGCAAAAGACAAAGAAGAATTTTATAAAGCTGAAGTAATAAAACTTAATAAAGTTATTCAGGAACAGGTGAAGAAAATTGACAGATATGTGGAATATATTAATTCTAACATTAGCCAAGCTAATCGTGCGCTGAATGGAAGGTTTTAAAGGGTGTCAACGTCTTATAGTTTAGCTGAAACTGAGTACCTTGAAGATAACTGGGGAATAGTGTCTATTATAGGAATGGCTAAGAGATTAGACAGATCTGTAGGTGCGATACTTAGTAAAAAAGGAAGATTAGGGCTTGGGCCCTTCCTAGAAAGTGGAGAATATATAACCCTCCATCAGTTCTTTCTAGCAATAGGTAGAACTGGGAATGATGAAGATACTATTAATAAATGGTTAGAAAACGGATTTCCCCTAAAAAGTAAAAAAATTTTAGATTATGGATTTAAAATTGTGTATATAAATGAATTTTGGAAATGGGCCAAAGAGTACAGAACACATATTGATTTTAACAAATTCAAAGAAAATATGCTAGGAGCTGAACCTCCGTGGGTAAAAGAACAAAGGACCGCAGATGTATTATTCTCTAAATATAAGCGTAGGGAATGGAGCACTAAAGAAGATATTACCTTGAAAAATTTATTGAAACTTTATAAATATAATTACAAAGAATTATCAATAGCAATTTCCAGAACTGAGGGTGCCATAAAAAGAAGAATGGTAGGGTTAAATATAAAAGCAAGACCTCTGAGAGAAAGTTGTGGAGGTACTTGGTCCGTTGAACAGATAAAAATAGTAACTGAATTGTATTACAAAGGTTATAAAAGCGATGTAATAAAAAACTATGTAGATAAATCAGGAGAAGCAATCAGAGGCAAGATTGAAAGACTTATAAAAGATGGAGTGATTACAAAATGGAAATAAGAAAGGAGAAAACATGGATAATAATGAAAAACAAAAAATCATTGAAGCAAAAAAACTTCTTAGAGATAATGGGTATATAGTAAAAGTATTTACCCAAAACATGAGAAATGATGCTGATAATTGTGATGGCGGAGAATGCCTTGGATGCTCTTGTAGCATATGCATAATACAGTGAGAAAGGAGAATAAAATGCTTGTAAATGAGAAATCCATTAAAAAAGCTATTCATGAACTTATTACAGATGAAGAAATAAAAATAATTGAAAGAGTGGTAGGTACAAGCATCTATAATCTTATCAATGACAGATTGTTGATGGTCGGAGTTGTATCTATAGATGTAATCAAAGTAGATAGTTATGTTGATCCTGACTTTGGAAAAAGTTTGTCAGAGCATATTAAGGATAAGTTTGGTGAAGATGCCATAAATGTAATCAAAAAAATTGTGGGTGCGTGTTACAGCTTATAAATAAAATTTAAGGAGAATGATAATATAAAAATAATTCATAGGGGGCAGAAATGGAAATAAATGATTTAGTAGCAAAAGCATATTTAAATGCAAATGAAAAAGGTTTTTGGAGTGATTTAGAATGTAATCTAGAAGATGCTGAAACACAGGAGCAATTCAACGCAATAGGAAATAGATTAATGCTAATAGTTGGAGAAGTAGCTGAAGCACAGGAGGGATTAAGAAACAATGATAAAGACAATTTTAGAGAGGAACTAGCAGATATAGCAATAAGACTTGCAGACCTGTGTGGTGGCTTAGAAATAGACCTAGAACATGAAATTATTAAGAAGATGTTAAAAAATAAGAATCGTGAATATAAACATGGGAAGTTGTTCTGATGGAGCAGATATTTATTAGAATAAAAAAGGATGATAATTTTTATGATAAAGATATAAGGGATTCAAGTTATGATGAGCGTTTAGAGTGGTATAACAGTCTATCTAAGGGACAGATAATGAGCATATTAGAATTGTATGTGCAGAACTAGAAATTGGGCAGAAAAAAGGAGAGGGTTATTTGCTCTCTCCATCTTCTAAATATTCCTTTAATATTTTGTTAAGTTGTTGACTGAAACTTCTATCCTCTTTACTAGCTAACTCTTTAATGCTTTCAAAAATGTCTTCATCTATACTAATTGATGTTTTAGTTTTCCTCATAATTATCACCTCAAAAATTATTATAACATTATATTATATTTTATGCAAAAGTATTTAAAAGTATTCTAAAGTATGATATAATATATGTAAGGAAGTGATAATTATGGAAACAAAAATATGCGCTAAATGTGGAGTTGAGCAAGACATAAATATGTTTGGTAATAATAAAAAACGTGAGGATGGACATAGAACCGAATGCAAAAAGTGTAAAGCATTAGTTAAACACGATTGGTATGAGGCTAATAAAGAAGCTCTATTGAGATACAGTAAAAATTATAACAAGATAAATAAAGAGGCTATAAAAATATCTAATACTAAAAATAAGAAAAATAGAGCAGAAAGTTTCAGAAAATATGAGCAAAGTCATAAAGAAATCAGAGCAGAAAAACATAAGATATATAACAATTCTTATAAAGAAAATATAGCAAAATCACATGATATTTGGTGCAAAAATAATAAAGATAAATGCGTTAGTTATACTCAAAATCGTAGGGCGCAAAGAAAATTAGTACCATCAACATTAACTAATGAACAGTGGGAAAGTGCTAAGCACCATTTTAAGGACACATGCGCATATTGTGGTAAAGAACTACCTCTTGCTCAAGAACACTTCATACCACTAAGCATTGGTGGGGAATACACCCACAACAATATAATATGCGCTTGTAAGAAATGTAATAGCTCAAAAAATAATAAAGATTTCTTTGAATGGTATCCAAAGTATAGATATTATAGCAAGAAAAGAGAAAAGGCAATACTTGAATATTTAGATTATAAAGATGGTAAACAACAGTTAAAAATAATTTAATGGGGGTGATAAAGTCACTCTCTCCTTTGGAGGGGATAGCATGGGGGAAACTAAAGTTTGTACCAAGTGTGGCAAAGAACTAGAACTTAATATGTTCCGAAAAGGCAGAAGTAGTTGTAAAAAATGTGAGAATTTAAAGAGTAACCAATATAGATTAAACCATAAGGAATATGCTAAAGAATATGCTAAAGAATACTATAAAGAAAATAGAGAGACTATTTGTGAGCGTAGTAAGAAATATTACGAAAATAGTATTGATGCAGTATTAGAGTATAGAGAAAAAAATAAAGAACAACTTACTGAATACCGGAAAAATTATTATAAGGAAAATAAAGAATGTTTTGCTAAACATAATAAACAATATGCAATAGATAATAAACAATATTTTATTGAATATAAAAAACAATATAATGAAGATAATAAAGACATAATCAAAGAAAATGCCAAACAATATTACGAGAAAAATAAACAATATAATGATGGATCCAGAAAACAATATTATGTGAAAAACAGAGAACACATCATTGCACATAGTAAACAATATTATATGGAAAATAAAGTACACTATGTTGAATATAATAAAAGTTATAACGCAAATAATAAAGAATACAATGCTGAACGTGCTAAAAGATATAGGGAAAGCCATTTAAAAGAACGTTGCATTTATCAACAAAAACGTGAAGCAAGGAAGCTTTCATTGCCAAATACATTAACTATTACACAATGGGAATCAGTTAAACTGCACTTTAACAACACCTGTTGCTATTGTGGTAAAGAACTACCTCTTGCTCAAGAACACTTCTTAGCATTGAGTAAGGGTGGCGAATACACAGTTAATAACATAATACCAAGTTGTGGTAGTTGCAATAGTAGTAAAAGGGATAAGGACTTCTTTGAATGGTATCCAAAATACAGATATTATTCCAAGAAAAGAGAGACAAGCATACTTGTATATTTAAATTATAAAGATGATGCTCAGCAAATGAAAATAGTATAAGGGAGGGAATATTAATGCAAATAAGAGTTAATGGTATAGAATTCAAATATGAAAATGGGGATGAACAACCTAGTAGTGCAGAAGTGTCATATATTGTTGTGCTTAAAGAAAGTAAATTAGAGGGTAGAATGACAATAGAAAATAAAGACTTACGTCATAATACTATAGATAAATTGGACATGACTTATTTTACTACTATTGTTCATGGAAGAATTATGGATGGTAAATAAAAGGTAGAGATATAAAAGGGTGGTGATAACTTGGAAAAGGTAACAGATGATAATACTAAAATTATAAAAATTAAGCATGACGGACAAGTAACCCTTGCTACTGGAAAAAACAAGAAAGAGATTCATTGGAAAAATAAGACTATGCTCTACTCAGCATTACTTGAAAAATTGCAAGTAACATGTAGAACTCCTGAAACTCACGCAGAATTTAAGAAGATGCCAAAAGCTGAACAGGGTAGTATTAAAGACGTTGGGGGCTTCGTGGGGGGAACCTTAAAAAACGGGCGCAGAAAGGCAGAGAACGTACAAAGCCGAACTTTATTAACACTAGACCTTGACTACGTAAATGGAGATGTTTGGTCTTCCATAGAGATTCTATTCGATTTTGCGTGTTGTATATACTCCACACATACACACTCACAAGATAATCAAAGACTTAGATTAATTATTCCACTGAGTAGACCAGTGTTACCTGATGAATACCAAGCTATAGGCAGAATGATAGCAGATGATATAGGAATAGACCAAGTAGATGATACCACCTATGAACCATCAAGATTAATGTATTGGCCCTCAACTAGTGCAGATGGAGAATATATATTTAAAGTTCAAGATTTACCTTGGCTTAATCCAGATGAGATACTAGCAAGATATACTTTTGGGTGGCAGGATGTAAGTTACTGGCCAGAAAGTAGTAGAGCAAGGGCAAAGATTACAAGTGATATTAAAAGGCAAGAGGATCCACTTGAAAAGAAAGGTGTTATAGGTGCCTTTTGTAGGACCTTTAGTATAGGTGGAGCAATAGCAGAATTCTTAGATGAAATATACACTGCAGGTGCTGATGATACTAGATACACATTTACAGATGGAAGTACCACAGGTGGAGTTGTAGTTTATGAAGATAAATTCAGTTTCTCACATCATGGTACAGATCCTACTAGCGGAATCCTATGTAATGCCTTTGACTTAGTAAGAATTCATAAGTTTGGGCACCTGGATGATGATGTTAAAGAAGATACACCAATTAATAGGATGCCCTCATTTACAAAAATGACTGAGTTTTCAAGTAATAATGGTAAGGTAATGCAGACACTAGGTAAGGAACGTATGGAGAAGTCCCAGGAAGACTTTGGAGCAGTTGAGTCTGATGAAGAAGTAAGTACTGAATGGGTAAATGAATTAACTTATACTCTTCAAGGTAAATTGAAAAGCACTATAAGTAATTTTCTAGTGACAATAGAAAATGAACCATTACTAAAAAGTAAAATAGCTTATAATGAATTTTCTAATAGAGCTGTAGTAATTAATAAGCTACCTTGGAGAAGTAAAGATAATAAGCAGGATTGGTCCGACATTGATGATAGTGGACTTAGGGAATTTGTAGAAAAATATTACGGAATAAGTTCAACAGCAAAGTGTGCAGATGCGTTAGCACTATCTTTTGAAAAACATTCATTCCACCCAATTAAGGATTACTTAAATAGTCTTAGTTGGGATGGTGTAAAGAGAATAGATACTTTATTTATAGATTACCTTGGGGCAGTGGATAAGTTATATGTAAGAACTGTAACAAGAAAAATTATAGTAGCTGCAGTAGCAAGAGTCTTTGTTCCAGGCATCAAGTTTGATAACATGCCAGTTCTCTCAGGCCCACAAGGAATTGGTAAAAGTACATTGATAAAAAAGCTAGGTAAGGAGTGGTACTCAGATAGTTTGACAACAGTTCAAGGTAAAGAAGCCTATGAACAGTTGCAAGGTGTATGGATTATAGAAATGGGAGAGATGATGGCAACAAAGAAAGCAGATATTGAAGCCACCAAACACTTTCTATCCAAGACAGAGGATATATACAGAGTAGCTTATGGAAGACGTACAAGCAGATTTCCACGTCAATGTATATTTATAGGTACTACGAATGATAATGAATTCTTGAGAGATAAGACCGGTAATAGAAGGTTCTGGCCAGTAGATGTTGGTGTATCAGCGCACACTAAAAATGTGTGGGAAGACTTAGGAAGTTATGAGGTTAACCAAATATGGGCTGAAGCTATGGAGCTATGGAAGAGTAAAGAACCACTGCATCTTAGTATGGAAGAAGAGAAAGAAGCAGCTGTGCAACAAGACTCGCATAGTGAAGAGAGTGCAAAAGCTGGTTTAGTCGAAGAATATTTAAATAAGCCTATTACAGAAAACTGGTATGATTTAGATATTGTTGAGAAAAGAAACTACATTCAGGGGTCGGATTTTGGAGACACACCTGAGGGAAATATAGTGCGAGAAAAGACCTGCGTTATGGAGATATGGTGTGAGCTTTTCAGTGGTGATCCTAAGCAACTTTCTTATATGACCTCCAGAGAAATTACTGACATTCTTAAGGGTCTTTGCGGTTGGAAAAGTCATGATGGGAGATTAAGATTTGGTAAAATTTATGGTACGCAAAGAGCATTTACGCGTGAACAGGTATGACTTTATGCGTGAACAAGCTTGAATTTACAATTTTTCCTAATGTGAACAGTGTGAACAAAGAATTTAGGGTTGTTCACGCACTTGTTCACACTATAAAGTTAGTAGTACCAAAGGTTTAGGGGTTAGTGTGAACAACGTGAACAGGTATTACTTATATAGTAGTATTTATTAATTTAGGCATATACACGCGAGAGCACCTGCGCCTAATCACGTAAATACGTGTGCGTAAGGAAAACCTGTTCACACTGTCACACCTAAATAATGGATGGTGATTAAAATGAGAGAAACAGGAATTGAAAAAAGACTTATAAAAGAGGTAGAGAAAATAGGCGGAAAAGCATTAAAGTTTGTTAGTCCAGGAACAATTGGAGTGCCAGACAGGATTGTTCTTTTACCCCAAGGAAAGATGATATTTGTAGAACTAAAAGCACCTGGTAAAAAATTAAGTGCAATGCAAGAATATAGAGCAAAAGAATATAGAACTTTAGGGTTTGATGTTAGGTGTATAGATTCAGTTGAATTGATAATGAAACTTATTGAGGAGGTGAAAGGGAATGTCAAAGGTTAAAGTTATATGTGATTTTTGCGGTAAAGAATTTTTAAAAGACTTAAGTAGAGTAGGGGATAAAAATTTCTGTAGCAAAGAGTGTGTATATAAATTCAAGTCAAAAAAATATAATCCTGAGGGTTATTGTAAGCATAAACATCTCACTGAATTGAATAAAAAATTAAATCCAACAAGAATGACTGAGGAAGTTAAAGAAAATATAAGATGGGGTAGTTTATTAAAAGGTGAGGGTAAAGCCTATCCCAAAATACATGGTAAAGCAGCGCATAGGGTAACTATGGAAGCAAAATTGGGTAGAAAATTAAATATGGGAGAAGTAGTCCACCATAAAGATGAAAATAAATTAAATTACAGAGAAGATAACCTGGAGGTGCTTTCATCTCAGGGAGAACATGCAAAATTACATTTGAAAAATGGAAGATTTAAATAACAAATAAACTATAGAAAGAAGGTGATTTTATTATGTTGTTTGTACCTCATCCGTATCAACAATATGCTATATCCCATATCTTAGAACACGAAGCATCAGCTTTATTTTTAGATATGGGATTATGAACAATTTGGAAAAACTGTAACAACTTTAACCGCAGTGGACATTTTGTTGTTTTTAGGTGATGTAGATAAAGTTTTAGTTAT
>JGI24139J26690_1000120_pt1 | contig 10437 bp, 19 predicted proteins | sample BarGraIncu00221A_FD_26690 | JGI IMG/M metagenome (IMG submission 26690)
CGGCGGGGTACGGCGGGATACCGAAACCGACATCGTAGTTGAGGAACGACGATGTCGCATTCTCGCTGGCCAGGACCTCACGGGCGACCGTGTCGAGCTCTGCGGTCGTCGTACCGGCCACCGCAGCGGCCGCCATATCCTTGAGAGCGCGCGCCACCACCAGCCCCGCGCGACGCATCACGCGGAGCTCGTCGGTGCTCTTGATCTCGAGACCAGCGGCGTTTCGAGGCATCAGGCCTTGATGGCGTCCAGTGACGCCGCGATACGGTCGGTCACCTCGTCCATGGTGCCGTTGCCGTCGACCTCTACCAGAAGGCCCGCGGCGCGGTAATGAGCCAGCAGCGGCTCGGTCGACTCGGTGTAGACCTCCATGCGGTGCCGGATGGTCGTCTCGTTGTCGTCAGGCCGCTTCTCGATCTCGGCGCGGCGAAGCATCCGGGCCACGAGGGGCTCCAGGTCCACCACGAGCGACAGCACAGCGTCGAGGCCGTGGGAGCCCAGGATCCGTTCGAGCGCCTCCACCTGGTGGGTCGTACGCGGGAAGCCGTCGAGGAGGAATCCGTCCGCGCAGTCAGCCTCGGCCAGCCGGTCGGCCACGATCGCCTCGGTCACGTCGTCCGGGACGTAGTCGCCGGCATCGATGATCCGCTTGACCTCGATCCCGAGGGCGGTCCCCCGCGTGATGTTCGAGCGGAAGATATCTCCGGTGGAGATCGTCGGAATGCCGAGGCGGGCGGCAATACGCACAGCCTGCGTGCCCTTCCCAGCGCCGGGAGGACCCATGATCAAGAGACGCACAGTGGTTTTCCTTGCTTCGTGAGCGGACGACTCACACTAACGAATGTGCCTCTCCCAACGACCGGCGGGGTCGGTCAGTGCAGGAAGCCCTCGTAGTTGCGCTGCTGGAGCTGGCTCTCGATCTGTTTGATCGTGTCGAGGCCGACGCCGACGATGATGAGGATCGACGTGCCGCCGAACACGAACTTCTGGCTCGTGTTCAGCAGGACGATCGCCAGGGTCGGAATCATCGCGATGATCGCCAGGTACAGCGAGCCAGGCAGGGTGAGCCGGCTGAGGACGTACCCCAGGTAGCGTTCTGTCGGCTTGCCTGCCCGGTAGCTCGGGATGAAGCCGCCGTACTTCTTCATATTGTCGGCGACCTCTTCAGGATTGAACGTGATCGCCACGTAGAAGTAGGCGAACGCGATGATCATGAGGAAGAACGCCAGGTTGTAGGCCCAGTGATCGCCCCTGGTGAAGTTCTGCGCGACCCACTGCCCCACGCTGGTGTTGGGCTGGAACTGCGCGTACAGCACCGGCAGGTACAACATCGACGAGGCGAAGATGACGGGGATGACGCCGGCCTGGTTGACCTTGAGCGGGATGTACGTGGTGGAGCCGCCGAACATGCGGGTGCCGACCATGCGCTTGGCATATTGCACCGGGATACGGCGCTGCGCCTGCTCCATGAAGATGATGCCGAGCATGACGAGGAGGCCCACGGCGACGACGAGCAGGAAGATGAACCAGCCCTTGGTCGCGTCGGTCTCGTGGGCGACCTTGATCGCCCACAGCGACGACGGGAACTGGGCCACGATCTGGGTGAAGATCATCACCGACATGCCGTTGCCGACGCCCCGATCGGTGATCAGCTCGCCCATCCACATGATGATGCTGGTGCCGGCGGTCATCGTGAGGATCATGACGACGACAGGGAAGATGTCGGTGCTGTAGACGATGCCAGTGCAGCCCTGGAAGAGCTGGTCGTTCACCGCGAGCGTCGTGAACGCCGTCGCCTGGATGATCGCCAGGACCAGTGTCAGGTAGCGCGTGTACTGCGTGATCTTCGCGGTGCCCGATGCGCCTTCCTGCTTCAGCGCCTCAAGCCGTGGGATCACGACGGTGAGGAGCTGGAGGATGATGCTCGCCGTGATGTACGGCATGATGCCGAGCGCGAAGATGGCCAGCTGCAGCAGCGCACCGCCGCTGAACAGGTTGACCATCGAGTAGAGGCCGGCGTTGTCGCCCGTGGCTGCCTGTGTGCGGCAGACGTTGAGCTGCTGGATGTTGACGTTCGGCGCCGGGATCGTCGAGCCCAAGCGGAAGACCATGATGATGAGAAGGGTGAACAGGATCTTCTTGCGCAGATCCGGGGTTCGGAACGCGGTTGCGAAGGCCGTCAGCATTCGAGCCCTTTCATCGTCGCTCACAGCGCGTACGCCATGATCCAGCCGCGCGGCGTCCGCCGACGGCAACCGGGGAATCGTACCAAGCACGGTCGGCGACTGCCGACTCGCTCACACGCTGTTCACATAAGCGTGCGTACGGATCCCGGAAACAACTGCGGCAGGCCGGTGTAGCACCGACCTGCCGAGCCTTGAAATCAGTACAGGCTCACAGCTCGTTGGCCGAGCCGCCTGCCTTCTCGATCTTGTCCTTGGCCGAGGCGGAGAACGCGTGAGCGCTCACCTGCAGCGCCACAGAGAGCTCGCCATTGCCGAGCACCTTGACGAGCAGGCCGTCACGGACCGCGCCCTTCTCGACGAGGTCTTCGACGCGGACGTCGCCGCCCTCGGGGAACAACTCGGCCAGCCGAGCGACGTTGACAACCTGGTAGCTGACCTTGAACGGGTTCTTGAAGCCCTTGAGCTTCGGCAACCGCATGTGGATCGGCATCTGGCCGCCCTCGAAGTTCGCGGGCACGTTCTGGCGTGCGCCAGAACCCTTCGTACCGCGACCTGCTGTCTTGCCCTTCGAACCCTCACCGCGTCCGACACGCGTCTTCGGCGTGTGCGCACCCGGCGCAGGCCTCAGGTGATGAACCTTGAGCGCCATGTCAGTCGACCTCCTCGACGGTCACGAGGTGAGCGACGGCCCTGATCATGCCGCGCACCTCGGGTCGGTCCTCGTGGACCTTGCTCTGCCCGATCTTCTTCAGGCCAAGTGTCCGGAGCGTCTCGCGATGATTCGGCTTACCGCCGACGCCCGACTTGGTCTGGGTGACCTTCACCTTGGCCATCTCAGTGGATCCCTTCCGCACGCGCCCTGAGGATGGCGGCCGGGGTGACATCCTCGACCGACTTGCCGCGACGACGCGCGACCTGCTCCGGCTCCTCCAGGCTCTGCAACGCAGCCACCGTGGCGTGCACCACGTTGATCGCGTTGGACGAGCCCAGCGACTTGGCCAGTACGTCATGCACGCCGGCGCACTCGAGCACCGCACGCGCCGACCCGCCGGCGATGACACCGGTACCCGGCGAGGCCGGACGGAGCATCACGACGCCAGCGGCCTTCTCGCCCTGGACGGGGTGCGGGATCGTGCCCTGGATGCGAGGGACGCGGAAGAAGTGCTTCTTCGCCTCCTCGACACCCTTGGCGATCGCCGCGGGAACTTCCTTGGCCTTGCCGTAGCCGACACCCACGGTGCCGTCGCCATCGCCCACGACGACGAGCGCCGTGAAGCTGAACCGACGCCCGCCCTGGACAACCTTGGCGACGCGGTTGATAGCCACGACCCGTTCCAGGTACTGGCTCTTCTCGCGCTCGGCCTGCGGCTGGCCACCCCGACGGTCATCGCGACCGCGGCGCTCACCGCCGCGGCGCTGCTGCACTTCAGTCATGTAGCAAACCTTTCCGTCAGAAACCGAGTCCGGCCTCGCGAGCGCCCTCAGCGAGAGCAGCCACGCGGCCCTGGTACTTGTTGCCAGCCCGGTCGAACACGACCTTGTCGACGCCAGCCTTCTTCGCACGCTCGGCGACGAGCTTGCCGACCTCGCGCGCCTTGACCGACTTGTCGCCGGCGCCGGACCTCAGCGAGACCTCGAGCGTCGACGCCGAAGCCAGCGTGTGGCCGACCGCGTCGTCGATGACCTGAGCCACCATGTGACGCGAGCTGCGCGTGACGACAAGGCGCGGACGCTCGGCCGTGCCGGCGATGGCCTTGCGGCCACGCACCTGGCGACGAGCCTTCGCCGCCGTCTTGTCCGCGAGGTGCTTGCGCACTCCCAGGGAGATAGCCATCACTTACCTGCCTTTCCGGCCTTGCTGCGCACACGCTCGCCGCTGTACCGCACACCCTTGCCCTTGTACGGCTCGGGCTTGCGGATCTTGCGGATGTTCGCCGCGACTTCGCCAACCTGCTGCTTGTCGATCCCCTTCACCAGGAACCGGGTGTTCGTCTCGACGACGAACGTGATGCCCTCGGGCGCATTGACGACGACCGGATGGCTGAAGCCGAGCGCGAACTCAAGCTGCGTCGGGCTCTTCGGCATGACGCGGTAGCCGACGCCGACGATCTCGAGCTTCTTCTCGTAACCCGCGGTCACCCCGATCACCATGTTGCTGATGAGCGTCCGAGTGAGTCCGTGGAGCGACCTCGAGACCCGCTCGTCGTCAGGACGGCTGACCTCGATCGAGCCGTCTTCTGCGCGCGCCACCGTGATGGGCGCTGGAACCTTGTGCGTCAACGTGCCCTTGGGACCCTTGACCTCTACGTCCTGGCCGTCGAGGCTGACCTCGACGTCCGCCGGAACAGGGACCGGGAGTCTACCGATGCGAGACATTCTGCATTCCTCCCGTCACCACACGAAGGCGATGACTTCGCCGCCGACGCTTTTGTGGTTGGCTTCTTTGTCGGTCAACAGGCCCTGGCTCGTCGAGATGATCGCGACGCCCATCCCGCCCAGTACTTTCGGCAACTGGTTCGACTTCGCGTACACGCGAAGGCCCGGCTTCGAGATCCTGCGGACCCCTACGAGCGAGCGCTCGCGGTTGCGGCCGTACTTCAGCGTCACCGTCAGCGTCTTGCCCACCTCGTCCTCAGTCGGCTCGTGGACGGAGTACTCGCTGATGTAGCCCTCTTGCTTGAGGATCTCGGCATCCTCACCTTGATCTTGGAGGAGGGCATGGCCGCTTGGTCGTGGTACGCCTGGTTGGCGTTCCGCAGACGCGTAAGCATGTCTGCGATCGGATCAGTCATCGTCATGGCGTGGTTAGCCTCTTTCTCGCGGGGGTTTCAGCACGTCGCTGACCTACCGCGTTAGGCCCCGGACGGTGTCCGGGAGCTGTTGGGTCCGGCCGCTGGGCCGGGTTTGAAGGAGGTGAGTCGGACCGGCGTGCGCCGGCCCTCGTCACCAGGAGGACTTGGTGATGCCCGGCAGCTCGCCACGGTGGGCGAGGACCCGGACGCAGATTCGGCACAGGCCGAACTTCTTGTACACCGATTGGGATCGGCCGCACCGCGTGCAACGGGTGTAGCCGCGCACCGCGAACTTCGGCGTACGTGCTTGCTTAACCTTGAGGGCTGTCTTCGCCACGGGTGCTCCCTAGCTCACTTCTTCTTGCCGACGGCCGGTCGGCCCATCTTCGTCGCCTTCGCCGCAACATCGGCATCGGCCTTGAACGGGAATCCGAGGTGACGCAGCAGCGCGCGGCCCTCGTCNTCGGAGCTAGCCGTCGTCACGAACGTGATGTCCATGCCGCGGAGCCGATCGACCCGGTCCTGATCGATCTCGTGGAACATGACCTGCTCCGTGAGACCGAACGTGTAGTTGCCCTTGCCGTCGAACTGCAGCGGCGACATGCCACGGAAGTCACGGATACGAGGCAGTGCCAGCGTGATCAGCCGGTCAGCGAACTCCCACATCCGGTCGCCGCGCAGCGTGACGTGGCAGCCGATCGGCATGCCCTCACGCAGATGGAACTGGGCGATCGACTTGCGAGCCTTCGTGACCTGCGGCTTCTGGCCGGTGATCGCGGTCAGGTCCCGTACGGCGTTGTCGATGATCTTCGAGTCACGGGCCGCCTCACCGACGCCCATGTTCACGACGATCTTCACCAGCCCCGGGACCTGCATGGGGTTGCTGTAGGAGAANTCCTCCTGCAACGCCTTGGCGATCTCGGTGCGGTAGCGCTCCTTGAGCCGCGGCTGGACCTTGACGGTCTTCTCAGCCTTGGCCGTGGTCTTCTCCTCGACCGTGGTGCTCATTCGATCCTCTCCCCGGTCTTGCGGGCGATACGGACCGCGCGAGTCTTGGTGTACTCGGTGCCGTCCGGACGCTTCCTCGTGACCTCTTCGCGGACGTAGCCCACGCGAGTGGTCACGTCCTTGTCGTCTTCCTTCACGACGAGCATCACGTTGGAGACGTGGATCGGCGCCTCAGAGGCGATGATCCCGCCCTTGACGACCTGACCCGACTGCGGCTGCGGCGCGCTGTCCCTCTTGTGACGCTTGACGATGTTCACGCCTGAGACGAGGACCCGCTCCGCGGCGACGTCGACCCTCAGCACCTCGCCGATCTTGCCCTTGTCACTGCCGGAGATCACGCGGACGCGATCACCCTTCTTCACGTGGAGTGTGTTCGCCATGTCAGATCACCTCAGGTGCGAGCGAGACGATCCGCATGAACTTCCGCTCGCGAAGCTCACGGGCCACCGGGCCGAAGATGCGGGTGCCGCGGGGCTCCCCGTCGTTCTTGAGGATGACGGCGGCGTTCTCGTCGAACTTGATGTACGAGCCGTCACCGCGACGGTGCTCCTTGACGGTGCGCACCACCACGGCCTTGACGACCTCGCCCTTCTTGACGTTGCCACCGGGGATCGCGTCCTTGACGGTCGCGACGATGGTGTCGCCGATATGGGCGTAGCGACGCTTCGAGCCACCGAGCACGCGGATGCACAACAGCTCCTTGGCACCCGTGTTGTCAGCGACCTTCAGTCGCGACTCTTGCTGGATCATTTCTTCTCCTGTTGTCCGGTCGGTTCCCCACAGGGCCTGACGGAACGAGTGGTGGTGTTACTTAGCTCTTTCGATGACCTCGACCAGCCGCCAACGCTTCGTGGCGGACAGCGGTCGGGTCTCCATGACGCGTACCCGGTCGCCCAGGCCNGCCTCGTTGGCCTCGTCATGAACCTTGAGNCGCTCAGTGCGCCTCATGACCTTGCCGTACAACGAGTGCTTGACGCGGTCCTCAACAGCGACGACGACGGTCTTGTCCATCTTGTCGGACACGACCAGGCCCTCACGGACCTTGCGGCCCGCCCGAGCGGTGTCTTCTGTGCTCATCGTCAGTTCTTCCCTTCGTCGGGATCAGGCACGATCCCGAGAACGCGCTCTTGGATGACCGTGTAGATCCGCGCGATGTCCTTGCGGACCTCACGGAGTCGGCCATGTGACTCGAGCTGCCCGGTCTGGTGCTGGAAGCGGAGCGTGAAAAGCTCCTCCTTCAGCTCAATGACCTTGGCGTTCAGCTCGGCGCGGCTCAAACCGCGAAGATCGTCGGCAGTCGTGGCCTTCGCCATCACAGATCACCTGCTTCCCGCTTGATGAAGCGCGCCTTGAACGGCAGCTTGTGGATGGCGAGGCGCAGCGCCTCACGGGCCACGTCCTCCTCGACGCCGGAGAGCTCGAAGAGCACCCGGCCTGGCTTGATGTTGGCGATCCACCACTCCGGCGAACCCTTGCCGGAACCCATGCGGGTCTCGGCAGGCTTCTTCGTGATCGGTCGGTCCGGGTACACGTTGATCCAGACCTTGCCACCACGCTTGATGTGACGGGTCATCGCGATACGCGCAGCCTCGATCTGACGGTTCGTCAGGTACGAGGACTCGAGCGCCTGGATGCCAAATTCGCCGAAGGCGAGCTTGGTCGCCCCCTTGGCATCGCCACTCCGGTTCGGGTGGTGCTGCTTACGGTGCTTGACGCGACGTGGAATCAACATGTCAGGCTCCTGCGGTTTCCGTGGCCGGGGCCTCNGCGGCGACGGCATCCTCAGCCCTGCGACGGCCACCACGCTCAGGACGGCCGGAGCCGCCCTCGCGACCCGGACGNCGCGTCGGACGCGTACGACCNGTGGCGGCCTGACGGGCGGCCTTCTGGGCGGTGCGCTCGGCACGCGTGCCGGTGACGTCGCCCTTGTAGATCCACACCTTCACGCCGATCCGGCCGAACGTCGTCTTGGCCTCGTAGAAGCCGTAGTCGATGTCGGCGCGCAGCGTGTGCAGCGGGACGCGACCCTCGCGGTAGAACTCCGAGCGGCTCATCTCAGCGCCGCCCAGTCGACCGGAGCACATGATCTTGATGCCCTCGGCGCCGGAACGCATCGCGGTCTGCTGCGCTTTGCGCATCGCCCGGCGGAACGCCACGCGGGCGCTCAGCTGCTCGGCGACGCCCTGGGCGACGAGCTGCGCGTCGATCTCCGGGTTCTTCACCTCGAGGATGTTCAGCTGCACCTGCTTGCCGGTGAGCTTCTCGAGCTGCGCGCGGACGCGCTCCGCCTCGGAACCATTGCGGCCGATGACGATGCCCGGACGCGCTGCGTACAGGTAGATCGTGACCCGCTCGCTGCGACGCTCGATCTCGACCGAGCTGATGCCGGCGCGCTCGAGCGTCTTCTGCAAGTACTTACGGATCTTGACGTCCTCGCCTACGTACGCCGCGTAATGCTTCTCGGCGTACCAGCGGGCCTTNTGGTCGGTCGTGATGCCGAGCCGGAAGCCAATCGGGTTAACTTTCTGACCCATTGCTCAGGCCTCCTTCTTCTCGCTCGTGGAGGCCTTGGAGGCCTTGTCAGTCTTGGCCGGCTTCTTGTCGGTCTTCGCCTTCTTGGGGGCTACGGCCTCGGCGCGGGGCTCGACGACGACCGTGATGTGGCTGGAGCGCTTGAGGATGCGGCTCGCGGAGCCCTTGGCCCGCGGACGGATCCGACGCATCGTGGTGCCCTCATCGACGTACGCCTGCGAGATGAACAGGTTCTCGATGCGCAGTGCAGCGGTCTGCTCGGCATTCGCGGCCGCCGAAGCGACGACCTTGTACACCGGCTCGCTCGCAGCCTGCGGCGCGAACTGCAGCATGGCAAGGGCGTCGACGACGTCCATGCCCCGGACCATGTCGACGACACGCCGGACCTTCATCGGGGTCATGCGGACGTGACGCGCGATCGCGTACGAGCCGGGACGCTCCCCGAGCAGAGCCGAACGGCGCGACGGCCGCTGGATGGTTTCGCTCATTGTGTGCTTCCTCTTCCCGTTACCGACGCCGCGACTTCTTGTCGTCCTTCACGTGCCCGCGGAACGTGCGCGTNGGGGCGAACTCGCCGAGCTTGTGNCCGATCATCGAATCNGTGACGAACACCGGGATGTGCTTGCGACCGTCATGCACCGCGATCGTGTGACCGATCATGTCGGGGCTGATCATCGACCGNCGCGACCAGGTCTTGATGGGGTTCTTCGTGCCCTTCTCGTTCTGAGCCTCGACCTTCTTGGCGAGGTGATCATCGATGAAGGGGCCCTTCTTCAGGCTGCGTGGCATTTCTCAGTAGCTCCGATCAGCGCTTCTTGCCGGACTTGCGGCGACGGATGATGAGGCGGCTTGACGCCTTGTTGGCGTCACGGGTCCGACCCTCGGGCTTGCCCCATGGGCTCACCGGGTGACGACCGCCGGACGTCTTGCCCTCGCCACCACCGTGCGGGTGGTCGATCGGGTTCATCGCCACACCGCGGACGGTCGGGCGAACACCCTTCCAGCGCATGCGACCGGCCTTGCCCCAGTTGATGTTGGACTGCTCGGAGTTGCCGACGNTCCCGACGGTCGCCCGGCANCGGACGTCCACCAAGCGCATCTCGCCCGAAGGCATACGCAGTGTGGCGAACCTGCCTTCGCGTGCGACCAGCTGGATCGCGGCACCCGCGGAGCGGCCAAGCTTGGCGCTACCGCCGGGCCGAAGCTCGACAGCGTGCACCTGCGTACCGACCGGGATGTTGCGCAGCGGCAGGTTGTTGCCCGGACGGATGTCCGCGGCCTCGCCCGCCTCGACGGTTGCGCCCTGCACCAGGCCCTGGGGGGCGATGATGTAGCGCTTCTCGCCGTCCGCGTAGTGGAGCAGCGCGATGCGAGCGGTGCGGTTCGGGTCGTACTCGATCTGAGCGACCTTGGCCGGGATACCGTCCTTGTCGTACCGCTTGAAGTCAACGAGGCGATAGGCCTGCTTGTGGCCACCGCCGATGTGACGGGTCGTGATCCGGCCCTGGTTGTTGCGACCGCCGGTCTTCGGCTTCGGCGACACCAGGGACTTCTCCGGCGTGGTGCGCGTCACCTCGACGAAGTCTGCGACGCTCGAGCCACGACGACCCGGTGTCGTCGGCTTGTACTTACGAATACCCATGACTTGTGTTCGTCCTTACTCGTCAGGCCTGAGCGAACAGGTCGATGCGGTCGCCGTCGGCCACGGTCACGATGGCGCGCTTCGTGTCAGGGCGGCGGCCCGTCCCGTAGCGCGTCCGACGCTTCTTGCCAACACGGTTGATCGTGTTGACGCCCGTGACAGAGACCTTGAACACTTTCTCGACCGCGATCTTGATCTCGGTCTTGTTCGCCGACGGATCGACGAGGAACGTGTACTTGTTCTGGTCGAGGAGTGCGTAGCTCTTCTCGCTGACGAC
>JGI24139J26690_1000128_pt1 | contig 10244 bp, 6 predicted proteins | sample BarGraIncu00221A_FD_26690 | JGI IMG/M metagenome (IMG submission 26690)
TTCATCTTCAAAAACAACTCCGAAAGTTATCAATGAGATTACGCGAAAAGTAGAATCGAAAGATTTTACTGTAGAAATGAATTATGCCAATCCGTTACGGGGCAAGCATATTTATCTGAGTTCCGGTTACGATTTGCGTATTAAAAATGATTCCGCCTTTGCGTATTTACCCTATTATGGTGTGGCTTATACAGCACCTTATAACAGTAGCGACGGTGGAATTAAGTTTGCAGAACCAATGTCCGACTATGGTATTACACCGCACAAAAAAGCAGATGGTTGGGATATTCGTTTTAAAGTAAAATCCTCGTCCGGAGTTTATAATCTGGCGTTGAATGTTTTTAATAACGGAAGCACTACTTTGTCTGTTGAATCGTACGAAAGAGATATGATAAGGTTTGATGGCATGCTGAAAACGCCATGACGTAATGATTAATTTTGAAGTAAAAGCTTGCTGTGATATTCATTTTCATATCAATGTCTGATGTCTGATTTTAATTCCGTATTATATCTGCTTCCTGACTTATAGATCGAAATTTGCATTTTCAAAGAGGCAGAAATAATTAAAGAATTATTTCTTTAATCTCTTGGCAGTTTAAAAAAAAAGTCGGATATTTATACTCGATTTGAGGAAATAAAAANATCATCTCATTTAAATGATAATTAATAAGTTGACTTTTCTTTAATCGTAATTTTTTGTTCTTTTTTCTCTTAAACTCAAACAATCAATTTTACATACAAAATGAAAGAAATTAAATTCAGTCTTGTTTACCGCGATATGTGGCAGGCTTCGGGCAAATATGTGCCACGTAAGGACCAATTAGCTAAAATTGCTCCGGTAATCATTGAAATGGGATGTTTTGCCCGTGTTGAAACAAATGGTGGTGCATCTGAACAAGTAAACTTGCTCTACGGTGAAAATCCTAATGATGCAGTACGTACATTTACCAAGCCGTTTAACGAAGTTGGTATCCAAACTCACATGCTCGACCGTGGATTAAACGGTTTGCGTATGAATCCGGTTCCTGCCGATGTTCGCGAGTTGATGTACAAAGTAAAAAAAGCGCAAGGAGTTGACATTACACGTATTTTTTGCGGTTTGAACGATGTTCGGAATATAATTCCTTCTATTCATTACGCTAAAGCTGCAGGCATGATTGCTCAGGCTACTATGTGTATCACTTATTCTCCTATTCATACGGTTGAATATTATGTGAACATGTCGGAACAACTGATTGCTGCCGGTGCTGATGAAATCTGTTTGAAAGATATGGCTGGTATCGGTCGTCCGGTAATGTTGGGACAAATTGTAAAAACTATCAAAACAGCGCACCCTGACATTATTCTTCAGTATCATGGTCATACAGGTCCCGGTTTNTCGGTGGCTTCTATGCTCGAAGTTGCTAAAGCAGGTATCGATTACCTGGATGTAGCTATCGAACCNTTGGCATGGGGTATGGTTCACCCGGATGTGATTACCATTCAGGCTATGTTGAAAGATGCAGGNTTCAAAGTTCCTGAAATCAACATGAAAGCTTATATGGAAGCACGTCGGTTGACTCAAAGCTTTGTGGACGACTTCTTGGGATACTTCATGGACGAACGTAATAAATTCATGACNGCATTGCTTATCGGTTGTGGACTTCCCGGCGGTATGATGGGTTCGTTGATGGCCGACCTGAAAGGCGTTCATGCAGGTATCAACTCATACCTGAAAGGCGAAAACAAAAAAGAACTTACTACCGACGAATTGCTGGTTATGCTGTTCGACGAAGTGAAATATATATGGCCTAAGTTGGGTAATCCACCGTTGGTAACTCCGTTCAGTCAATACGTAAAAAATATTGCGTTGATGAACGTTATGTTCCTGGTTAAAGGACAACCTCGTTTCAGCATGATTGACAAAAACAGCTGGGATATGATTTTGGGTAAAGCCGGAAAACTTCCTGGAACACTTGATCCGGAAATTATTGCTTTGGCTGAAAAAAACAAATACGAATTCTTCCAGGGAAATCCTCAGGACAACTATCCAAACGAATTGCCACGTTTCATTGACGAAATGAAAGAAAAAGGCTGGGATAGAGGTAAAGACGATGAAGAATTATTCGAATTTGCCATGCACGAAAAACAATATCGTGATTTCAAATCGGGTGAAGCTAAAAAACGTTTCGAAGGCGAATTGGAAGCAGCTATCAAAGCTAAATTTGCAACCAGCACAATCGAAATTCCAGACATCCGTGCACTGAAATATCCAAATGCAGAACCAGTGGTTTCAAACGCTACAGGTCGTGTAATCTGGGAACTTGACTTTAATGAAGTGTCGGTAGAACCTGTACACGGAAAAGCAGTCAAAGAATTCGATACTCTGTGTACTATCCAGACAAACTACGGATTGGAACATATCGGTAGCTTCTGCAACGGTCGCATTGTAGGTGTAGAAAAGAAACAAGGCGAAGTGGTACGCAAAGGCGAAGTGCTGGCGTATATCGAAAAGAACTAATTCTTTCTCGCTTTAAATATAAAAAAGAGACATTGCAAAATTGCAGTGTCTCTTTTTTTTTTTGTTCGCTGGTGTGGTTCTGCTAAACGTGATATGTTATCGTTTCTTTTTGCACATGCTGCCGCATAATTGCATTATAATGGTTTAGGACTACTCATTATTGCTAACTACTCTTTGTTTTTCATTCTTACTTAACTACGCGATACAATCGAGCGCGAGCGGAGGGAGTACTCCAAATTTTGTAGAATCATTTTTTATTTCGGACTCGAAATTTTTCTTCATTTCTTTTATTTTCATCTATCATGTTCGTCAACTCTGGTTCAATCAACGGCAATAAATCTTCAGCTAATGAGTACATATTAGTTGAAAACAGCATAGGTATGCCATTTTCATCTTCTTTGTAGTTTCTCTTAGCATTTTCAATGTTTGGATAAATATAGAAAATGGCTCTTTTTGATTTGACTCCACCCCTGATGGCTGTGTCTGCCCACCCCTTAAACTTGCCGCTTATCTTAGTCGCTTTGTCAGGAATTGGAAAATTAGGAATATCACAACAGTGCGCATAATATAGCCATAACTCAAAACAAGGATTACTTATCATTAATCGAAAATTTTCCTTTAGACACAGAGGATGAATTTTTATCAACTCACTTATAAAATCATCTACATCCGAGATTAAATAGAATCTATCAGGCTCTGAATCTTTCTCTTTGCTACTTTCTAATCTTTCTTTTTTATATATAGCCAGTTCATACATTCTTGTAGGGTTCACCAACTTATTCGACTCTGATATAAATTCTAGCTTAATTCGTTGAAATTTATCTTGATGAGATATTATTTTGAAATAATCTTTTTCACGTACTTCACCACCTGATATGATTACGAAAAATGCCTTAGGCATTTTCTCAATGTCCGTTTTTTGATAAGCTGCTATTTGAATATCACCAACAGGTGCTTGTGGAGCTTCTATTTCAACAGTTTTCTTCTTCTGTTGAGGTAGAAGTTCTTTTTCAGGATTACCTTTACTATATGTGCGTTTTGTTTCTGCCATTAAAAATTGAAATCGCCTAGTTGTGGTACAGCACCATAGCGCCCATCCAAATATCCATTTTCAAGGTTAATTGTATTATGTATCTTGAAATTATTAATAGAATACATTTTTGAATTACCATTTTCCTTTTCAGTTAACCATATTTCGTCAGGTCTAAGCAGTTCTTGCTGATTAATCAATCTTGTAGTGTGAGTCGTAAATATTAATTGCCCCTTAGATTGTTTAGCTCCATAAAACTGGAGTAATGAAAACATCAGATTAGGATGGATACTGTTGTCTATCTCATCGATAAAAACAACTTTCTCTTTATTTATAGCATCGTATATTGCCGGAATTAAAGTCAATAGTCGAACGGTTCCATCTGATTGTGTGGTAATTTTCATCTCTTTTTTAAAGCCAGACTGCCCCATTTGCTCAAACAAAAATTCTTGTACGGTTTTCACTCCTTTTTTTAATGAAACAGAGAAAATATTTCTGTTATTTTCAATTCTAGAAATACCCGTATTAGGTTTTAATGAATCATTTTCCATGATTTGCTGCAGCCCCTTAGCATTTTTATTGTCAGTAATCCATCGATCAAAAGGCGTATCGGCTATCTTTATGGTATTAATACCTACTCCAATATTTTCAAATATTTCATTTGTTAGATTCAATAATGCAGTTTGCTTAGACATCAATTCAATTAATGCAGGTACAGTACTGTTTATTGTAACTATCTCCAATTTTTTTTCAAACCACTCAAAAGCTAATTTCACATCTTTGCTTGTAAGCACCGGAAACTTTTGGTTTAAGGGGAGGAGCGATGATTGGGGATTCATTGTCAACAACTGCTTAGTTGAACTCTCATTATCCAAATAACCGGAAGTGATTTCAACTCCATTTCGCTTAAATAATAGTTTGTCAGTATTTTTTTCTAATCCTGATTCATATAACGATTCTTGAATGTTCTTTTTATCAATTTCCAGTTTGTAGACAAAGTATTTTTCTTTGATAAAAAATTCTATTTCAAAATGTATCTTAGCTTGTTTTACAGGGGCTAGTTGAAAAATATATTCATCCAAATCAACATTCTTCAAAAAATCTTCATTCGTTACAAATGATTGAATGAAGCTAACGGCTTTAATAAAATTCGACTTACCCGAACCATTAGCTCCATAAATGGCAGCTTGTTTTAGTAATGGAACAGTCATTTCTCCATAAATGTGATTGGGGAAAGAAGCCCGCTTAGGGTTCGGGAACATATCGAATACCGTTTCTTCAAAAAATGAAAGAAAGTTCTTGATTTTTAATCGCAATAACATGATTTTTTGATTTATAATTGTGTGGCAAAGATATTACTTTTTTTCTTACCCGTGAAATATTCACGGATGTATTTCCGTAAATTTAAATATTTTTTGTCACTCCAAAGATAAATACATTATTTCATATTAACAAAAATATATCAGCAATTAATTAATCTGTCAGCGTTTAAATTCAAAGATTGGGAGTTCATAACTCTAATCTTCATTGAAACTAAAAGAAAACCATAACTTTTGGAATTATTATTCCAAATTTGATTCCGCTTTTGAACTTATGATTGTTTTGCTAACACTTATGACGCTGTGTTTGCGCTTACGATTGTTTTGCTAACACTTTTGTTTTGTTTGCTAACACTTATGATGGTGTGTTTGCGCTTACGATTGTTTTGCTAACACTTTTGTTTTGTTTGCTAACACTTATGATGGTGTGTTTGCGCTTATGATTTTTTGCTAACACTTTTGTTTTGTTTGCTAACACTTATGATGCTGTGTTTGCGCTTACGATTGTTTTGCTAATACTTTTGTTTTGTTTGCTAACACTTATGATGCTGTGTTTGCGCTTATGATTCGTTTGCTTACGTTTTTGTTTCAATTGCGGATCAATCAGATTGGTTTGCGAAGCATTTTATTTGTAAAGCATTACTGATATAATACAGAATTAAACACTACTTTTGCAGCTTTACATTGAAAAATGTCAAACATTAAGCCGAAAATACTTTCAAAAAGAATAAATACACGATGATAAAAGACTTATTTATAAAAAAGACGCTGGCTCAGCTGGATGAGGAGGCAAATAGTAACAGTCATGGATTAAAGCGTCATTTGGGACTGCTCAACTTAACCTTGCTGGGGATAGGAAGTGTGATCGGAGCAGGGATATTTATACTGACGGGCACAGCAGCTCAAATGCATGCCGGTCCGGCTATTATTTTATCGTTTATCCTCTCGGCTTTTGGTTGTTTGCTGGCCGGACTGTGTTATGCCGAGTTTGCCTCTATGATTCCGTTGTCGGGCAGTGCATATACCTATAGCTACGCTACCATGGGTGAGTTGATTGCCTGGATTATCGGTTGGGATCTGGTGTTGGAATATCTTTTTAGCACGGCTACCGTGGCTGTGGGTTGGTCCAGTTATATGCTCAGCTTTTTAGCCGATTTTGGTATTTATCTTCCGGCTTCGATGGCACAGTCGCCTTTTGAATACGATCAGGCGGGTTGGCACAGCACAGGTGCTTTTATCAATTTTCCGGCAGTGTTTATTGTTGTTATACTTACAGCATTGCTGGTTATTGGCATCAAGGAAACCGTAAAGTTCAATAATATTACGGTTATTATTAAGATCGTTGTAGTGTTGCTTTTTATTGGTTTTGGCATTTCGCATATTCATCCCGAAAACTGGGTGCCTTTTATCCCTAAAAATACCGGTGTGTGGGGACAGTATGGTTGGTCGGGTATACTTACCGGATCGGGGGTAATTTTCTTTGCATACATCGGCTTCGATGCTGTTTCTACTACTTCGCAGGAGGCTATTAATCCGAAGCGGGATCTGCCGCTGAGTATTCTTTTCTCCCTGTTGGTTTGTACAATATTATATGTAGGTGTCAGTTTCGTGCTGACGGGAATTGTAAGTTACAAAGAGCTGAATGTGGCTGCACCTATTGCGCTGGCCATTGATAGGAGCGGAGCGGGGCTGAAATGGTTAAGCCCTATTATTAAGATTGGTACCATAGCCGGTTTAAGTTCCGTTATACTGGTAACTCTGTTGGGGCAAACGCGCATTTTCTTTTCTATGGCTCACGATGGTTTGTTGTGGAAATGTTTTGCCAAAACACATGCTAAATTCAAAACGCCACATTATTCTACCCTGATTACCGGATTTTTCACCGCTCTGATGGCCGGCATATTTCCTATCGGTTTGTTGGGCGAGCTCGTGTCTATCGGCACCTTGCTGGCTTTTATGATTGTATGTATCGGCATTCTTATTATGCGAAAAACCGAACCCGATGCTCCACGTCCCTTTAAAACTCCCTGGGTACCTTTTGTGCCGTTGTTGGGCGCTTTTGTATGTCTTATTCAGATGCTGGCTTTACCTACAGATACCTGGTTGCGATTGATTATCTGGATGGCTATCGGTTTTGTGATTTATTTTAGTTACGGTCGGAAACATAGTATTGCGCGAAAAAACAGAAATGAAAACAGTAATTATTAATTATTAATGATAAATGATTAATGACTCACATACTCAATGAACTCAATGCCTTAATGGTTATTGATAATAAATGGTTAATGGTTAATGATTAATGATAAATGGTTAATGATTTGCAGACTAAATAAACTCAATGCCTTAATGGTTATTCCATTTTCATTACTAGATTTTAGCACTAAGACACTAAGAGCCTAAAGATTCGCTAATGGACTTTACTTCCAATAAGTTATTTCCCGTAGGGAATAAACAAGCTAAATTTACTCTTATTTACGTGCCCTTAGTTTAGAATTCAACATTAAGGAATTAAGAACATTAAGTCTTAATTTATAAGTCGTCTTTTTGGCAGATTTAGGGGCTATATTTTTTTTGTGTCTCTTTGTATCTTCGCAGACTTAATGAACTCAATGCCTTAATGGTTATTTAATGATTAATGGTTATTCCATTGTATTTTACTTCCAATAAGTTATTTCTCGTAGGGAATATAAACAAGCTAAAATGTGAATGTCATACGGACAATAACATGCATCTCTCTTTATTCTATGGATATGTAAGTCCTACGGACTATTTTTTCAACTCCATATTTGCACGATTAATTATTAATTGAATTTTTATTTCAATTAGCTTACAGTTAAACGAATAAAAAGTACTATTTTTGCGAACAAAACAGATCATTTATAAAGCAGAAATGAATTAATTCTATCAAACTGATTTTTTCAGATTCTGCATAACCCTCATTTTATTTATGTTTAAAGACTTATTTATACGAAAGACGCTCGCAGAGCTCGAATTACAAGCTGATGGTGATCACAACTCACTCAAAAGGCATTTAAGCGCATTGAATCTGACTCTTTTGGGTGTTGGCTGCGTTATTGGTGCAGGAATCTTTGTTCTGACCGGTACGGCAGCTGCTCTACATGCTGGTCCGGCAGTGGCTTTATCATTTGTCATTTCAGCTTTTGGGTGTTTATTGGCAGGGCTTTGTTATGCCGAATTTGCATCCATGATTCCTGTATCGGGAAGTGCTTATACGTACGGTTATGCCACCATGGGTGAATTTATTGCCTGGATTATTGGTTGGGATTTGATTTTGGAATATCTTTTTGGATCGGCAACGGTAGCTGTTGGATGGGCCGGTTATGTTACCAGCTTTTTAGCCGATTTTGGAATTGTAATGCCTCCTGCTATGTGTCAGAGTCCTTTTCTGTTTGATCATACGGGTTGGCATATATCAGGTTCTTTTATCAATTTTCCCGCAGTTTTTATAGTGGCTCTAATGACAACTCTATTGGTTATTGGTATTAAAGAATCAGCTAAATTCAACAATATTATAGTGATGGTTAAGGTTGTTGTTATTTTGCTGTTTATTGGTTTTGGTATTTCACATATACATATTGCCAACTGGACACCTTTTGTTCCTGCTAATACGGGTACTTTTGGACAGTTTGGCTGGTCGGGAGTGCTAACCGGTGCGGCCGTTGTTTTCTTTGCTTATGTGGGCTTTGATGCTGTCTCAACCACTTCGCAGGAAGCCATTAACCCGAAACGAGATGTACCGCGAGGGATTCTCTTTTCATTACTTATTTGTACGGTTCTGTATATTGCAGTTAGTTTAGTGTTGACCGGAATTTTAAATTACAAATATCTAAACGTTGAAGCACCCATTGCATTGGCTATAAATAGTGCCGGTCCAAGCTTAACGTGGCTACGTCCTATAATTAAAATTGGCGCTATTGCCGGTTTAAGTTCGGTTGTATTGGTACTATTGCTGGGTCAGTCGCGCGTATTTTTTACCATGGCAAGTGATGGTTTATTGTGGAAGAGCTTTGCAAAAACTCATTCAAAATTTAAAACACCGCATATTACTACTATCGTTACAGGTAGTTTTGCCGCTTTGTTTGCCGGGCTTTTCCCTATCGGTTTATTAGGCGAAATGGTTTCTATTGGAACTTTGCTTGCATTTGTAATTGTGTCTATAGGAGTTATTCTTTTGCGCAAGTCAGAACCGAATGCCGTGAGAGGTTTCAGAACTCCGTGGGTTCCATTTGTACCTATTTTGGGTGCATTTGTTTGTCTGGCTCAAATGGCTTCATTGCCTGGTGATACCTGGATTCGTCTTATTGTATGGATGTTGATTGGCTTTGTGATTTACTTTACATACGGGCGAAAACACAGTCATGCACGTAAAAACCGTTATAAAGAATAAATGAAACGAGGAAGTGATATTATAAAGAAACGGCTGAATCAAATGATTCAGCCGTTTTTCTTGTGTTGATTATTTAGGATTAAATAGTCAGGATTATCCAACAACTATTCTATATCCTTTTCCATGTATATTTACAATAACGATGCTTGGATCTTTACTTAGCAATTTACGAATTTTGCAGATATAAACATCCATGCTTCTTGAATTGTAATAATTGTCATCTTTCCAAATTGTAGTCAACATATACTTACGATCCAGCATTGAATTTGCATTAGCAGCAAACAAAACAAACAGGTAAGTTTCTTTACGAGTAAGTTTAACCGGTTCGGCACCGCTAAAAGACAATTCGCGATTCGCTACATCAAATGTATACGCTCCAAGTTTGTAAGATGGCACAACCATGAGTGCTCTTAGATTTTCATCCAATTCATTTAATAAAATTCTTTCGTTTTCAATTTTCATTTTCGTAATTTTTTTGAGTTAATATAGTGATAGTGAACATCCTTTTTTTAATAGAAAGCAGTCTTAATCTATCTCTTTCTATGTTATTCTTGTCGATTTATATCGATTAATTGTAATTTGCTTCGTGCTTTTAAAATTCGAAGGCAAATATAATTATTTTTATTTAATATTCAACACTTATTGATTAACAAAGTCGCTTATTTTTTTTATCTATAAAGAATAAATTTGAATCAGTTCGTTTGGTGTTGTTTAATTTGCATTGCAAACCTACAAAATCTATGTAATACTTGCAAGTTTTTAGATAATTATTTTTAATCATAACTAAAAATAATCCGTTTATACCCTTTATAAGTGCCTAAAACGGGTCAAATAAAACAAAATTAGTGTGTTTTTTCTCCATTTTTAGCAGAATTGTTTTGCTTTAATCTTTTTCATAGCTTTGCACAAGTTAAACAATAACTGTACACACATAAAATTTAATGAGGCGTAAATAGTAGAAAAAGCACAGAAAATTATTTTATAAAT
>JGI24139J26690_1000129_pt1 | contig 10190 bp, 11 predicted proteins | sample BarGraIncu00221A_FD_26690 | JGI IMG/M metagenome (IMG submission 26690)
CCCGCCACACCGGTGCTCCATGCGCCTGGGGTGTCGGCCTTGGCGGGGGAGACGAAGGCCGTCCACGCTAGTGCGAGGGTCAGGCCGACTGCGAGCAGTTTCGTCGCATGGCGACGACGTGGGGGTGGTTCATATGGGGTGCCTTCCCTTGAAGCCCGGGGTGGGGCTGAGGCCGGATCGTCGTTGACCCAGCCCGCTCACAGTACGTCGGGACCGAGGCGCCGATGACCCGAGGGTACCCAATGCCCTAATCGCTGCGCAATCGTCACCAGCTGGCGTGGAGCGGACGGCCCTCGTCGTAACCGGCCGACGACTGGACGCCCACGACCGCCTGCTCGTGGAACAGGGCGAGGGTACGTGCTCCCGCGTAGGTGCAGGCGGACCGCACGCCCGAGGTGATCCAGTCGAGCAGATCCTCGACGCCCGGACGTTCGGGATCGAGGTACATCCGCGAGCTCGAGATGCCCTCCTCGAACAGCGCCTTCCGGGCACGGTCGAAGGCTGAGTCGTCACGAGTACGGCTCTGTACGGCCCGTGCGCTCGCCATGCCGAACGACTCCTTGTACTGGCGGCCCTGGTGGTCACTGAGCAGGGGACCGGTCGACTCGTACGTGCCGGCGAACCACGAGCCGATCATCACGCTGCCCGCGCCGGCGGCCAGCGCCAGCGCCACGTCCCGCGGGTACCGGACGCCGCCGTCCGCCCAGACGGACTTGCCCAGCGCGGACGCCGCCACTGCGCACTCGAGGACCGCGCTGAACTGCGGCCGGCCCACACCCGTCTGCATCCGGGTCGTACACATCGCGCCCGGTCCGACACCGACCTTGAGGACATCGGCGCCGGCTTGTACGAGGTCGTCCACCGCGCGGGACGTGACGACGTTGCCGGCAACGACGATCACCCGACGCCCGGTGTCGGCCTCGAAGGCATCGCGTGCGTCCCTGACGGCGCTGACGGCCATGATCATCCGCTCCTGATGGCCATGAGCGGTGTCGACCACCAGGACGTCCGCGCCGGCGTCGAGCAGCCGACGTGCACGGGCGGCCAGGTCACCGTTGATGCCGATGGCGGTGCCGACCATGAGTCGGCCGTCCGGGTCGAGTGCCGGGTCGTACATCGACGACCGCAGCGCTCCCTTGCTCGTCATCAGCCCGAGCAGCGAGCCGTCGTCCGCAGTGACCAGGGCGACCTTCTGGTGGCGTGCGGAGAGCCTGTCGAAGACCTCCGACGGAGTGGCGTCCGTCCCTACCAGCGTGAGGTCGGTCGTCATGACCTCCTGGACCTGCGTGAACCGGTCGATGCCCTCGAACTCGGCGGGGGAGACGATGCCGACGGGGCGGTTGGCGTCGACGACCACGGCCACGCCGTGTGCCCGCTTGGGGATGAGCGCCATCGCGTCGCCCACCGTCGAGCCCACGACGACCCGGATGGGCGTCTCGAACGTCGGGTGCGCGGCCTTGACCTTGGCGATCTGGGCTGCCACCACGTCGGTAGGGATGTCCTGAGGGAGGATCGCGATGCCCCCGCGGCGGGCCATGGTCTCGGCCATCCGACGACCGCTGATCGCCGTCATGTTGGCCACGACGATGGGCAGCGGCGTGCCCACTCCGTCGGTACTGGTCAGGTCGACCTCGGTACGTGACGAGATGCTGGACCGGTTCGGCGCCATGAACACGTCGCTATACGTGAGGTCGTAGTCGGGCTTGCCGTCAAGGAATCGCACGGCGGCCATCCTGCCATGCGGCCCTACGCCGCAGTCCAGCCCCGCTCAGCCCAGATCGTGTCGGGGAGCAGCTCATCCACCCGGTCGACCACGTACGTCGGGCGCCGATGGGCGGGCAAGGCCTCCGACTCCTCGAGGGTCGAGTCGCCCGTCAGTACCAGGCACGAGGGCATGCCGGCATCGGCCGCCATGGCGACGTCGGTCATGAGCCGGTCGCCGATCATGAGGCAGTCGGTCGGGGTGACGTCGAGGCCTCGGAGAGCCTCTTCCACCATCACAGGGTCAGGCTTGCCGAGGCTCGCGACCTTCTTCGTCCCCGTGCAGGCCTCGATCGCGGCGGTGATCGCCGCGCAGTCCGGCTCGCCGCGGCCCCCTGGGAACGGGCAGTAGCGGTCGGGGTTCGTCTCGATGAGCTCCGCCCGCCGGTGGAACCAGATGGCGTCGAACGCGATCTGAAGCTTCCGGTAGTCGAACTTCCGGTCGTACGAGCTGATGACGATGTCGATGCGCGACGGGTCCTCGCTGATCTCGATGCCCGCCGCGGCCAGAGCCCGGCACAGCGGCTCCTCGGCGATGGGGAACACCACGGCACCGGGGCGGTGGTCCATGAGCCAGCGCACGGTGGTCACCACGGTGTTGGCGATGTCGTCCACACCCGTCGGCAGTCCGAGCCTGGTGAGCTTCGCCGCGTACATGTCGGGGTCACGGGTCGGGTTGTTCGACAAGAACCGTACGGGGATCTCGCGCCGACGCAGCTCGGTGACCAGCCTGGCCGCACCGGGCAGCAGCTCATCGCCCAGATAGATCGTCCCGTCCATGTCGAACACGTACGCCTCGTACAGGCGGGTCGGGCGATGCGCCATCAGTGCTGCGAGCCCGCTTTCTGCTCGTCGGACGCCTCGATCTCGTGCGCACCGTCGTCGTGACTGCGAGCCTCGGCCACCTCGTCGGCGGTCGGTTTGGCGAGGTTGGCTCGGAAGAACCAGTCCCTGAGAGCCGCGCGACGCTTGGTGACCCGTGCGGGCATCGGAACCCCGTTCTCGTCGACCGCGGGGGTCGGCTCGAGGGCGGGGTACTCCGGGTGCTGCGTCAGGGTGAACGCCTCGTCTCTCGCGATCGGCATATGGTCCTCGTAGTAGCCACCGTCAGGCGTCCGCACGATCACGCCCGACTCGGCGCCGTGGAGGACGCGGTCCTGGTCGTTGCGCTGCAGGGACATGCAGACCCGGCGGGTGATGATGAACGCGAGGACCGGGGCCACGAAGACGGCGACGCGCATGGCGTACGTGATGTCGTTGAGGCTCCCCCCGAACGTGTTGGCGAGGATGTCGTTGCCGCCGGCGATCCAGAACATCGCGTACCAGGTCATGCCCGCGACACCGAACGAGGTGCGCGTCGGGGCGTTGCGGGGGCGGTCGAGCAGGTGGTGCTCGGACTTGTCACCCGTGATCCAGGCTTCGATGAACGGGTACGCCGCCAGGGCTCCGAAGAGTAGGCCGAGCAGGCCGACGCCTGGGAGGAAGATCTGCCACGACCAGGTCGTGTGGCCCCANTGCGACTCGATCGGCGGGAAGATGCGGATGGCGCCCTCGACGAAGCCCATGTACCAGTCGGGCTGGGAGCCGGCGGTGATCTGGTCCGGCGTGTACGGGCCGAACTTCCACACCGGGTTGATCGAGAGGAACGTGCCCATGAGCACCGTCACGCCGAACACGATGAAGAAGAATCCGCCGGCCTTGGCCATGTACACGGGGAACAGCGGGTAACCGACGACGTTCTTCTCGGTCCGGCCGGGGCCGGGGTACTGCGTGTGCTTGTGGTAGACGACGAGCGCCAGGTGGGCGCCGATCAGCGCGAGCAGCAGGCCGGGGACCAGGAGGATGTGCACCATGTACAGGCGGGCCACGATGATCGTTCCGGGGAACTCGCCGCCGAAGACGAGGAACTCGGCCCAGGTGCCGATGATCGGGATCGAACGGATGAGGCCGTCAACGAACCGGAGGCCGGTGCCGGAGAGCAGGTCGTCGGGCAGCGAGTAGCCGGCGAAGCCTTCGATGAGCGCCATCGACATCAGGCCGATACCGATCAGCCAGTTGATCTCCCGCGGTTTGCGGAACGCGCCGGTGAAGAAGATCCGGAGCATGTGGACCGTCGCCGCGGCGACGAACAGCATCGCCGCCCAGTGGTGGACCTGGCGGACGAGCAGACCGCCACGTACGTCGAACGAGATCGTCAAGGTGGATGAGTATGCCTCGGACATCGGCAGGTGCAGCAGCGGCTGGTACGTGCCCAGGTATTCGACTTCCTCCATCGACGGTTTGAACCAGATCGTCAGGAAGACGCCGGTGAGCAGCAGGATGATGAACGAGTAGAGGGCGATCTCACCGAGCAGGAACGACCAGTGGTCAGGGAAGACCTTGCGGAGGTTGTGCTTGCCGAGCTTCGCCAGGCCGACGCGGTCGTCGAGCCAGCCCGCGGGACCGCCGAGCCCGGCGAGCGGCTTCTTGCCCGCCGGGGTCGAGACGTCGAGGGCCGCGGAGTCCGGGGAGACGGTGGTTGGCTTCGCCATCAGTTGTCCCCGTCCTTGTAGTCGTGGTTGGAATCCCGCTCGAAGTAGCTCGGACCCACAGGCACCGTGAATCCACTACGTGCGATGAGGTAGCCCTCGGAGTCGGTCGTGATCGGCAGCTGCGGCAGCGACCTGGCCGCCGGTCCGAACACCACGACGCCCGAGTTGCCCAGGTCGAAGGTCGACTGATGGCAGGGGCAGAGCAGGTGGTGGGTCTGGTGCTCCCACAGGCTGATCGGGCAGCCGACGTGGGTGCAGATCTTGGAGTAGCAGACGATGCCGGAGGGCTTGCCGTCAGGTCCGGTGGGTTGCCAATCCTTGCGGGACTCCGGGATCTTGATCGTCGATGGGTCCATGCGCACGATGATGATCGCGGCCTTCGCGGTGGCGCGTGCCTTGGCTGCCGGGTCGTTGTTGAGGTCCTGAATGTTCTCTGGCATCGCGTTGACCAGCTCGCCGACGGCCATCTCGGTCGCTTTGATCCGCTTGTAGGTGACGTCGGTGACCAGGTGGACGCCCTCGGCCCAGATCGTCGTCTCGATCGTGGCGGCGCGCGTGCCCGGTCCCGGCCAGGGACCCATGTCGAGCAGCGTCACGAGCGCAGGGAGCGCGAGCGAGGGGAGAGCGATCTTGAGCGTCGTCCCGATGAGCTTCCGCCGGGGCAGGTCGCTCTGCGCGATGCCCTCGTCGACCTCGCCGAGCACCTCGTCACGGTCCGCCGCGGTCGAGCTGGCCGGGTGACGCTCCTCGGAGATCTCGTGGTCGCCCATGATGAGCCTGGCCCACTGCACGGCGCCGATGCCCACGAGGAGGATGGCCACGCCGCCGAGGAGCCCCAACCAGAAGTTCTGTGCCTGGGCGTGAAGCCCCGCGAACTGCACCGCCCAGGTCTTCGGCATGAAGAAGTAGACCGCGACGAAGCCTAAGGCGAGCAGCGGTACGGCACCGAAGCATGCGGCGACCTGTCGCTCCGCGCGGCGCGATGCTTCGGGGTCGACGTCGGTCCAGCGCTCGACGTGCTCGGGGATCCCAGGATCGGGGACGGGGTGGCTACGGGTGACTTCGAGGTCTGAACTCATCGCGCGCGGGCCCCTCTCGAAGCGATCCACAAGGCGAAGCCGACAAGCCCGCCGATCCCGATGATCCAGGCCGCCGCACCTTCGGTGACAGGGCCGACGCCGCCGAGCGAGTATCCGCCACTGTCAGGCGATGAGTTCACTGCGGAGAGGTAGGCGATGACCGTGCGTACGTCCTCGTCGGAGAGCTGCGTGGGGGAGAAGATCGGCATGTTCTGCGGGCCGGTGCGTACCGCCTCCCAGATCTCCTGGTTGGTGACCCCGGTGCCGGTGAGCGGGGGAGCGTAGTTGCCGTCCGACAGGGCCCCACCTTTACCCGCGTAGTTGTGGCAGGCGGAGCAGTTGGTGCGGAACAGCTCGCCACCCTTGGCGATCTGCTCGGCGGTGAGCCCGGACGTGGAGTACTGGCTCTCGTTCGGGATCGCCGGGCCGTTGCCCATGGCCGCGACGTACCCGGCCACGGCCTGGATCTCGTCGGCCGTGAACGTGTTGGTGTTGCGGCGCGACTGCTGCTGCTGTCCGGCCCTCGGCATCCGGCCGCTCGACATCTGGAACGCCACCGCGGCGGCGCCGACGTTCTGGATGTTCGGCCCGACCGCGGTGCCGTTGACGTTGACACCCTCGCCGTTCAGCCCGTGGCACGACGCGCAGTTCTTCGTNAAGATCTGCTGCCCGGTGCCCACCTCGGTCGGCAGCGGAGACGCCTGCGACACCGTGGGCGACGCGATCGCCGAGAGGCCCCCCATGACAGCGAGGGCCGCCCCGATGAGGGCGGCGCGGCGCAGGGGCGAGGAGTGGGTCCGTCGGCGCGTGGTGCGATCGCTCACTTGATCAGCTCCAGCAAGTAGATGACGAAGAACAAGATGACCCAGATGGCGTCGACGAAGTGCCAGTAGTACGACACGACGATCGAGTTCACCAGCTGCTCACGCGTGAACTGGCGGGTCATGTACGTGCGGCCGATGAGCAGCAGGAAGGCGATGAGGCCACCGGTCACGTGCAGAGCGTGGAAGCCGGTGGCGAGGAAGAACACCGAACCGTAGACGTTCGAGGAGATCGTGAGGCCCTCGTGGAAGAGGTTGAAGTACTCCCACACCTGCCCTGAGACGAACACGGCGCCCATGAGGAAGGTCAGCGTGTACCACTCGCGCATGCCCCACTTCATGACCTGGAACAGGCTGCCGACGCGCGAGGCGCGCTGGTGCTCTGCGGCATGGACGCCGAGCTGGCAGGTGACCGAGCTCAGCACCAGGATCAGCGTGTTCACTGCCGCGTACCGGATGTCGAGCAGGCCGTGGCCGTACTGCCACAGCGACGTGGTGCCTGGAGCTGCCGCGGAGTTGGTGACGTTGCGGACCGTGAAGTACGCCGCGAACAGCGCGGCAAAGAACATCAGCTCGCTCGCCAGCCACACGATCGTGCCGACTGCGACCATGTCTGGGCGGCCCGGAACGCCGTNCATCCTGGGCCTGGCGATCGGATTGAGTGTCTCCGCCGGCAGGGCATCGGCTGACTGGGTGTGCGCCACGGCACATTATGCGCACAGGTGGGCATGACGATGCCACCCCGGCGCGACATGTTACGCGCCCAATGTGGGGCACCCGCAGGCNGGGTACCCCCCTGGCATGATGTTGCCTATGCCGATCTGGCCAATGCCCCTGCACGCCACTCCCGATGGCGGTGTGCGCCCGCTCACCTTGCTCGGGCTGCTGACCAACTGGCAGTGGGACTGGTTCGCCGGGCCCATGCTCCTCGTGCTCGTCGGTGTGTACGTGTGGGGTGTCTCCGTGCTCCGGCGACGAGGGGACGCGTGGAGCATCAGCCGCACCTCGTACTGGATGATCGGCATGGCACAGCTCGCGTACGCGACGCTCGGGCCGCTGGGTGTGTACGACACGGTGCTGTTCAGCATCCACATGGTCCAGCACATGATGCTGTCGATGACGATCCCGGTGGCTCTCGCGCAGGGCGCTCCGATGACGCTGGCGCTGCGGGTGCTGAGCGGGCGAGTGCGTTCGGGGCTGCTGTGGCTGATCCATTCGAAGCTGGCCCGGGTGATCCTGTTCCCNCCGCTCACGACGNCCGCGATGATCCTCATGCCGTTCGTGCTCTACACCAGCGGGCTGTACGACCTGACNNTGCGNAACAGCGNNGTTCCACGACCTGCTCCACCTGTGGATGTTGCTCATGGGCAGTGCGTTCTTCATGCCGCTCGTCGGCCCCGACCCGTCGCCCTGGAAGGTGCCGTACCCGATCCGGATCCTGCTGTTCTTCCTCACGATGCCGTTCCATGCATTCATCGGCACGATGCTCATGGGCTCGAAGACGCTCGTCGCGGAGAGCTGGTACCTGGCGTTCAACCGGACCTGGGGCCCGAGCCCGATGCAGGATCAGTACATCGCAGGCGGGATCCTGTGGGCGACGGGCGACTTCACGATGCTGGGCGTGATGACGGCGCTGTTCCTCGGATGGTTCCGCGAGTCGCAGCGGGAGGCGCGGCGTGTCGATCGCCAGCTCGATCGCGACGAGCGTGCGCTTCTGAGGCGGGAGCAGGAGGCGGGGGTCTCCGGCGCTACGATTCAGCCACTGCCAGCCGACACGAGGACTGAAGAATGACCGCGACCGCCAAGGTGCTCCTGTACTCCGACGACCGCATCGTGCGGGAGCAGGTCCGGCTCGCGCTGGGCAAGCGTGTGGCCGCGGACCTGCCCGAGCTCGAGGTGGTCGACACGGCGACGCAGGCCGCGGTGATCAAGGCGCTCGACGNGGGGACGTACGACCTGTGCATCCTCGACGGCGAGGCCGTCCCGGCCGGCGGGATGGGTGTCGCCAAGCAGCTCAAGGACGAGATCGCGCACTGCCCTCTGATCCTCCTGCTGGTCGCGCGTCCCCAGGACGCCTGGCTGGCGGCGTGGAGCGGTGCCGAGGCGATCGTCGGGTACCCGATCGACCCCGTGAAGCTCCCGCAGGTGGTGGCCGATCTGCTGCGCCACGCCGGCGTCGCCGCCAAGGCGTGACCGTGCCTACCTGGGGCGAGGTCCTCACCACGCTCGTCCGAGGCCAGGATCTCCAGTCGGCCGACGTCGGCTGGGCGATGGACCAGATCCTCACGGGTGAGGCCACCCCCGTACAGATCGCGGGATTCGTCGTCGGCCTGCGCGCCAAGGGCGAGACCGTCGACGAGCTCACGGCGCTCGCGGAGTCGATGCTGGATCACGCGACTCCGATCACCCTCGATCGCGAGGCCGTGGACATCGTGGGCTCCGGCGGCGACCGTGCCCACACGGTCAACGTGTCGACCATGGCGGCCATCGTCGCGGCCGCCGCTGGCGCGAAGGTCGTCAAGCACGGGAACCGNGCGGCGTCGTCATCGTGCGGCACCGCCGACGTGCTGCAGGCGCTGGGTGTGCGCCTNGACGTACCTCCTTCTTCGCAGGCCGCGGTGCTGGAACGTACAGGGATCGTGTTCCTGTTCGCACCCCTGTACCACCAGGCCCTCAGGCATGCGGCGACCACTCGTAGCGAGCTCGGCATCGCGACCGTGTTCAACTTCCTCGGGCCGCTGGCGAACCCCGCTCGTCCGATCGGGCAGGCCGTCGGCGTCGCCGACGAGCGCATGGCCGGGCTGATGGCGGGCGTACTCGCCGGCCGGGGGAGCCGCGGCATGGTCTTCCACGGTGGCGACGGCCTCGACGAGCTCACGACCACGACGACGTCGCGGGTGTGGGTGATCGCCGACGGCGTGTGCCACGACGACGTGCTCGACCCCCGGTCCCTCGGCCTGGCGCCTGCGACTCGAGAGGATCTGGTCGGCGGAGACCCCGCTCACAACGCAGGGGTCGTCCGTGACGTGCTGGCCGGTACGACCGGGCCGGTACGCGACATCGTGCTCCTCAACGCCGCCGCGGCGCTGCTGGCGTACGCGGGGCCGGATGCAGGTCGTCCGGTGGCCGCCCAGCTGTCCGAGCACCTCGCGGCGGCGGCGAACGCCATCGACTCCGGCAAGGCGGCCGCCTTGCTCACCGAGTGGGCAGACGTCACCCAGAGCGCCGGGTCCTGAGGCGTTAGCGCTGGGTGACCAGCGCGACGGCCAGGGCGACGTACGGACCGAGCACGATCCCCGGTCCGTACGCATAGGGCTCACTGCGTCGCCGCACCAGGTTCACCACGCCCCAGAGGGCACCGACGAGTGAGCCGAGCACGAGCGCCGATGTGGCGGTAGGGACGGATCGCCAGCCCGCGACCATCCCGGTGAGCACCCCGAGCCGGACATCGGCGAAGCCGAAGAACGCTTTCGACAACACGAGCGAGACGGCGTACACGGCTGCGTAGGCACCGCCCACGATCGCGACCCCGATCGCTGCTCTCCCCACGCCGGCCCAGTCGCCGACCGACCATGCGGAGCCCACCACAGAGAGGGCGGCCAGGACCCACCCGACGTGCAACCAGCGGCGGGGGATCCAGGTTGTCGCGACGTCGACCACGCTGGCCAGCGCGCCGACGATCGCGAGGACCAGCCAGGGGCCGACCCGGCTCGGCTCGACCACGACGACGGCTGGGATGGCAAGGGCGGCGGCCCAGAGTCCGGTGCCGATCGCGACGCGCCGCGTGGCCAGATCGGCGTACGGGACCTTCGTCTCGTCGGCTTCCAGCTCGGGCTCAGGCGTTCGCTGCAGCAGCCAGGGGGCGAGGCCAGCAGCCGCGACCCCGCAGACGGCCACGAGCGCGGCAGCGGGAACGAGCGCGGTCACGAGGGTCATCGTAGTGTCGCGGCCGGTTCTGGGAGGGGCCCCTCACGCCACGGCACGGGCCCCGGGCTCCA
>JGI24139J26690_1000130_pt1 | contig 10175 bp, 8 predicted proteins | sample BarGraIncu00221A_FD_26690 | JGI IMG/M metagenome (IMG submission 26690)
AGTTTCGTCTCAGTTGAATATGTTTCCTAGTATCGGATTTGAAGAACAAATATAGGAAGGATATATATCCCGAGAAAATAAATGCTAGTCGGGAATTTTTTATCGGATTAAAGGCCGAATTTTACGATCCGGCCTTTAAAGGGATGGGAAAAAGAATGTTCGAAGATTTGGAAGGCTTGTTTCTGGAAGCATTCTATACCCTGTTCAATTTGGTGGGCTCACTCCTTATAATATATGGCGGGATCAGGGCAACCTTAGGGATCATCATGATTGAAGCTTTGAAGAAACCTTACAGTTACCAGCAAGTAAGAAAAGAGCTTACAAACAAAATCGTCTTCGGGCTTGAGTTTTTCATTGCAGCCGATGTCCTGGAAACTGTGAGGAACCCCTCGCATGAAGAACTGCTCCTTCTGGGCACAGTCGTGGTGATAAGAACAGTTCTTGGCTATTTCCTCAGCAAGGAAGTTTCGGAATACAAGCTGGATTGAAACGGAGATGAAAAATAAAGCCTCTCAACATGCCTTAACATCCTGTATCTTTTAAAACCCTTACATTTCTCTGTCCTTCCAGTCCTAAACTCCGAAAATATCCTGAAAATCTTTTTAATCACTCTCTAAGACCTTTCGGAGATGGCTGAATCTGCCTGTATATATGCCTGTATATCGCCTGTATATCTGCCTGTAAAAGCCTGTGCTACGTAGTTATTATAAAACCTGAATGAAGTACAATTTTAAAAAACAGTATAATTTAAAAGCAAGTAAAGTGTTAAGGATACAAAATATTATTAAACTCTAATATTATACTAATCCAAAATCCAGATTACGCTGACCTGAAATTCCGGATTATACAAACATTAATCAGGTATAACTTGAAACCCGGAATCCGAATAATTTAAAATCATCAGACACAGGAGCAATTTAATGTATTATTATCTGAAATGTATCGAATGCGGTGCAGAGTATTCCAAAGATGAAGTAATCTATACATGCAGCAAATGTGACGGGCTACTTGATGTTATTTACGATTATTCCTCAATTGAACTTGACATGGAAAAACTTAAGACCGAATGCCCTTCGGTCTGGAAATACGCAAAACTTCTCCCTATAGAAAGGGAGCCTGTAACCATAAGAGAAGGCGGGACTCCTCTGTATAAATGCGACCGTCTTGCCGAAAAAATAGGAATCAAAGAACTCTACGTCAAGCACGAAGGCATGAACCCTACAGGTTCTTTTAAGGACAGGGGAATGACAGTCGGGGTTACAAAAGCGCTTGAACTCGGGATGAAAACCGTTGCCTGCGCGTCTACAGGAAATACCTCTGCAGCTCTTGCAATCTACGGGGCAAAAGCCGGAATTCCTGTAATTGTGCTGCTGCCTGCAGGAAAAGTAGCCCTTGGAAAGATTGCACAGGCCCTTATGCACGGCGCAAAGGTTCTCAGCATCCGCGGAAACTTTGATGACGCGCTTGCTCTTGTGCGCACGCTCTGCTCCCAGGAAAAGATCTACCTTCTAAACTCAATCAACCCTTACAGGCTGGAAGGCCAGAAGACTATCGGTTTTGAGATTGCAGACCAGCTCGGCTTCAGGGTGCCTGACAGAATTGTCCTGCCCGTAGGGAATGCAGGGAACATTACTGCTATTTATAAAGGCTTCAGGGAGTTTAAGATACTCGGTATAACGGATTCTCTCCCGAAAATGACCGGAATTCAGGCAGAAGGCTCCTGCCCCATTGTAAAAGCTATAAAGAGTGGGGCTCCGGAGATAACTCCTGAAGACAACCCTGAGACGGTTGCAACAGCAATCAGGATCGGAAATCCGGTGAACGCCAAAAAAGCTCTCAGTGCGATCAGGGAATCCGGTGGAACTGCAGAGTCGGTTACAGACGAAGAAATTCTTGAAGCCCAGAAGGATCTTGCAAGGCTTGAGGGTATTGGGGTCGAACCTGCAAGTGCGGCCTCGGTAGCAGGGCTCAGGAAACTTGTTGAAATGGGAGTTATAAGTAGAGACGAGACCGTGGTCTGCATTACCACAGGACACCTCCTTAAAGATCCTCAGACTGTAATAGAGGTTTGCGAGGAGCCAACTGTAGTGGATGCAAATATCGAATCTATCCGGAAAGCCATCTTCGGAAATAATAAATAAACAAGGAAAACACGTTCGATTAAAGATTTCATTAGAGAGATGCGAAGATAGGTATTTACATACAGGAACTACATACAGGAACCGTAAACAGTTGAAAGATTGATATGCCGGGCTCCGGTACCCTTCAATCCTTTAATGTTTCTTGAGGCCGCTTATTGACTTCCTGAAACCACTTTAATATTATTCATATCTTTTTCAATTACAATCAGATTCATTATGATTCACTATTATTGTTTACGAGTGCAGTCAGATTCATTATGATTCACTATTATTGTTTGCGAGTGCAGTCAGATTCATTATGATTCATTATTATTGTTTACGATTACAGTCAGATTCTTTTATCATAATCGCCAGTGGGTGTGAACACGAATGGAGCAGGAATATAAACCTCATGAGATCGAAAAGAAATGGCAAAAATATTGGAATGAAAGCGGAATTTTCCAGGCCGAACCGGACAAGCGGGAAAAATTCTTCATAACCATCCCCTACCCCTATCTTAACGGAAACCTTCATGCGGGACACACCCGGACTTTTACCATCGGGGACGTAGTAGCCAGGCATAAACGGATGCTNGGATTTAACGTGCTTTACCCNATGGGTTTCCATGTAACCGGCACGCCCATTGTAGGACTTGCGGAACTGATTGCAAGCCGGGACCCTCAGACCATGGACGTATATGAACGCCTCCATGGAATTCCGGGAGATATTCTTCCAACTCTTGAAACTCCAGAAAAAATCGTTGATTACTTCAAGCTTGAAGCCGAGAAAGCGATGCGAATGATCGGGTACTCCATTGACTGGAGACGTAAATTCACGACAACAGAAGAGACTTACAAAAAGTTCATTGAATGGCAGTACATCCGCCTTGAGGAAAAAGGCCTGATCGTCAAAGGCTCACACCCTGTAAAATGGTGCCCGAACGATAACAACCCTGTAGAAGACCACGACATCCTCCACGGGGAAGAAGCCACAATCGTGGAATACACCCTTATCAAGTTCAGGTACAAAGACCTGGTTCTTCCCTGTGCAACCCTGAGGCCGGAAACAACATTCGGAGTGACAAATCTCTGGGTCAATCCGGACGTTGGTTATGTAAAGGCAAGAGTTGAAAAAGATGGATACACAGAGTTCTGGGTTGTAAGCAGGGAAGCTTTCCGAAAACTCACCTTTACGGACAGGACAGTCGAATATATTGAGGACATACCTGCAAAATCCATAATAGGAATAAAACTCACAAACCCGGTAACCGACGACGAGATAATTTCTCTTCCGGCTTCTTTTGTCAGGCCTGAAAACGGAAGCGGAATAGTAATGAGCGTGCCTGCCCATGCGCCCTTTGACTACCTGGCCCTCCGAGACCTCTATGATGCTGACCTGAAAGATTACGGGATAACTGAAGACCTGAGAAAGATCGAACTGATTTCCCTTATAAAAGCGCCTGAATTTGGAGAATTCCCGGCAAAAGAAATCGTAGAAAAGATGGGAATAACAAGCCAGAAAGACCCTAAAGCCGAGGAAGCCACAAAGATCGTGTACAGAAGAGAGTTCCACGGAGGAATGCTTAAGGAGATCACAGGGAAATATGAAGGACATGCGGTATCGAAGATCAAAGATATCCTTACCAGGGACTTAATCAGTTCAAACGCAGGAGAGATATTTTACGAGTTCAGCGAACCGGTGATTTGCCGCTGCGGCACACCCTGTGTCGTAAACATGGTAAAAGGCCAGTGGTTCCTAAACTATTCAGACCCGGAATGGAAAGCAAAGGTTTACAGATGCCTCAGCCAGATGCGGATCATTCCTGAAGAGTACAGGGTTGAGTTTGAAAACAAGGTTGACTGGCTCAAGGACAAAGCATGCGCCCGCAAAAAAGGCCTTGGAACCCGCCTGCCCATTGATAAGGAATGGTTGATCGAGTCCCTCGGGGATTCGACAATCTACATGAGTTATTACATCATTGCCAAATTCATAGAGAAGGGCGACCTTGCTCTAGAACACCTTACCCTTTCATTCTTTGATTATACCCTGTTTGGAAAAGGCGATTCAGCAGCTGTTTCCGCAGAGACTGGCCTGGACTCCGGAATCCTGGAAGAAATCCGCANTGATTTCAATTACTGGTATCCTGTGGACCTGCGCTCTTCCGGAAAGGACCTTGTCCCTAACCACCTGCTCTTCTTCCTCTTCCACCACGTAGCCCTCTTTGAAGAAGAAAACTGGCCAAAAGCTCTTGCAGTAAACGGCTTCGTCTCCCTGGAGGGGCAGAAGATGAGCAAATCCAAAGGCCCTATCCTCACTCTGGAAAGCGCAGTCCAGGAATACGGTGCTGACATAACAAGGATGTATATCCTCTCCACAGCCGAACAGACTCAGGACGCAGACTGGCATAAGACGGGAATCGAATCCGCCAGACGGCAGGTGGACAGGTTCTACTCCTTTGCAAAAGATGTTATTGAGACTGGAGAGCGCGCAAAGCTCGGCACAGAGCTTAAGCAGATTGACCGCTGGATGCTTTCGCGGATGCAGGACTATTTCCTGGAGACAAATGTCGCCCTTGACTCCATCCAGACCAGGGAAGCAATCCAGAATTCTTTCTTCCTGCTCATAAACGATGTCAAATGGTACCAGAGGAGAGGCGGAAAGACGCTGCTCTACTACATACTGGACAACTGGGTCAGGCTCATGACTCCCTTTACCCCTCACCTCTGCGAGGAAATCTGGGAGGCTATGGGACACAAAGACCCTATCTCCCTTACACAGTACCCTCTCTATAATGAAGATTATATGGATGAGGGCGCGGAACTTGCCGAAGAAGTCATAAAAGGCACTCTGGAAGACATTGAAGAGATCATCAGGGTAACAAAGATAACTCCGCAGAAGGTTCTTCTCTACACATCGCCTGCCTGGAAAGCCTCAGTTCTAAAATGCGCCTGCGAAATGCAGCTGGAAGCTTCCCTCGAAGTAGGCACCCTTATTAAAGCCCTGATGGCNAACCCTGACCTGAAACGCTTTGGCAAAGATATTCCAAAGTTCGTGCAGAAGATCATCCCCGAGTTCAAAAGCGGAGGTGCAGACAGGTATGAGATCTTCGCTGGCCCTGGCCTTGATGAACATGCTCTCCTGAAAGAGTTGAAAGAGTCAGCCTCCTTCCTTGAAAAAGAAATTGGCTGCCCTGTTGAGATCTACAGTGCAGATTCTCCTGCCTATGACCCGGAAAAGAAGTCCAGGTTTGCAGAACCTCTCAGGCCCGCTATTTATATTGAAGGAAAGAAAGGAGAGTAAAAGAAGCCATTACGGCTTCTTGACTTTTTTGCTTTTTCTGACTAATTTTTAGTTCTCTATAAGCCGAAATTATATAACTCTCATTATTTATTTATTTATTTTTAAGATAATTAAATTCCAGGTTATGGGCTTGAGCTAACTAAAATCTCAAGCCTAAAAATCTCTCTATATTTTTTCGAGTACGATAGATTTGCTCTCCCTTTCAGATTAGATCAATGAATCACCCCAAAGATCGGTAGGTATTATAACAGGAAAAATTATATGAATAGGTGAGAGAGTAGTAAAGGACAGGAGAAAATAAGTGATAGCCGAAAGCCTCGGATTTTTCCTCTATGCACTCACATCTATCTTTGTGATTGTCGACCCTATCAGCGGAGTAGTGACTTTCGTCTCCCTAACCAGCAAGATGAAGCGCGATGAAAAAAATGAACTCGCGAAAAAAGCAGTCACACTGGCATGCTTAGTTGCCCTTTTTTTTGCAATCACAGGAAGCGTGATACTTAACCTGTTCAGCATCAGTGTGGATTCTCTGCGGGTTGCAGGAGGACTCCTTCTTTTCAGCATTGCCTTTGATATGATGCATGCTAAGGTCTCAAGAGAGAGTATTACTGAAGAAGAGATTTCCCAATCTCAGGAACGTGAGGATATCTGGATCTTTCCGATAGGCCTTCCGCTTCTAACAGGTCCCGGTACAATCAGTACAGTAATTGTCCTGATGGGTGGGACAGAAACCATTGTACAGAAGATAATAATTATTGCGTCAATCATACTGACATTCATTATGTGCCTGTATATCTTCCGGTTCTCAAGAGGGATTCACAAGATCATAGGATATAATGGAATGCTGGTCTTTACANGACTTATGGGGCTTTTGCTTGCNGCTCTCGCAGTGAACCTGACTGCTACAGGCTTGATAAATATATTCCATTTAACAATTTGAGACAGTTAGTTAGAGAAATTGNAAATAATATTAGACAGTTATGANTGGTTAATACTTTCAAAATTACGAAAGCTATCTATAGGAACTCAATAAGTTACAACTAAAAAGAGAGCCTTTTTTAGGATCAATAAAGCTCTGATCTNCTATCTTCAAAGACAGGAATCATTTTGCGGACTTCATCTTTTCCGGACAGGNCAAGGTCGCAAACAATTACGCACTCTTTATCGCCTGCGTCAGCCTTTACCTCGCCCCAGGAATCTGTAATCATTGAGTTTCCGAAGTAGCTGCAGTCGGGAGCAGAACCTGTGCGGTTGCAGGCAATATGCGGAATCTGATTTTCGATAGCTCTTGCCTTTACAAGAGTTTTCCAGTGTTCGGACCTCGGATTGGGAAAAGCTGCTATGGTTACAAGGAGATCGGAACCGGCAAGAGCAAGTTTTCTTGCGATCTCAGGGAAACGAAGCTCGTAACAGATCTCAAAACCGATTTTCAGGTTTTGCTTTTTCAGGGGAATGGGCTCTATTGAACTGCCCCTGGAAAAGTACTTATTTTCATTCTTAAAGGGATGAGTTTTTCGATAAGTGCCTGCAAGGGCTCCGGACTCAAAACAGAAACCGAGATTGTAATAGAGTGCAGAGTTCGGAGAGTTTTTACTTCCCGAAATATCCTTTTCTTTTTCTGTAAAAGAATTTGCTTTCTCTTTAAAGCTATTTTCTTTCGTAGTAAGATTATTTTCTTCAATATCCTTCTGGATTACTGAGCCAATGAGAACGCAGTCATTGGCTTCGGAAAAACATGCCAGGTTCTCAAGGGTGGGAGAAGGCAGGTTTTCTGCTGCGTGGTCGAAGTCCTCATAACAAAAGCCGGTGGAAAAAACCTCTGGGAAAACGATAATTTCTGCTCCTTTCGCTACGGCTTCGAGAGCCATGTAGAGGGCTTTTTCAAGATTTTCCTGTTTTCTGCAGTGAAGTACATCCATCTGGACACAGGCAACTTTCATATTCTAAGCACCAACTTCAGGTTTGAGTTTGATCAATGCAAAGCTTTCAGGATTTAAAAGAATGAAAACTATTTAGGGAAGCAAGGTAGTTTGCTTACTCTTTGCTAACAGGCCCTCAAGGTCAATTCTATGTTTTATCAGCCCTGCAAGTACTTCGTTTGCAAATCTGGTCACCTCTTCCCTGGGCTCCCTGATTTCATATGCAGGATCATCCGGAGGAATCTCAATTCTTGTAATATCTGATCTGGCTTTTTTCAGGTGTGAATCAGGCAACTCACAGACTATGCCGGGTTTTTCCAGATACTGGTCAAGGTGTTTTTGAGTGATCCCTATAAGCTTCAACTCCCTGCGGAAACACGGTCTCTCGAAAAGTCTGGAAACTACATATACTCCGACAGGAATCCTGAGATCCAGGTCAATTTTAAGAAGCTGAGTCCTGAAAATAGAATAAATGTCTTCAGAATCCGAAGGTTCGGGAGGCTTTCGTTCCTTGCCTTTTTCGGGAAAGGACTCTTCGATTTTTTCCGGCAGAGATTCTTTGTTTTTTTCCGGCAGAGCATAGATTTTGGAGGGGGGAACTTCGAATTCCTCCAGAATATTAAGGTCTCTGAGCGCCCTGAGATAACCAGTCAGGATCAGGCGATGCTCATCTATGCCTCCGGCTTTAAGTTCCCTGGAGAGCCCGCTGATTGAAAGTTGTCTTCCCTCAAGTAATTCAAAAAGTTTAAGATTGAGCTTTTCTTCCATCTGTACCGACATCATGGTTATTGTTAACAGTTAATCTTCAGGCCTCAGGCCAGAAAGACTTTGTCTTTCGCCAGAGCAACTGGATATACACAGATACTTCTTTTTCAGGAAACTTTTGAAAAAGACACGAATCCTTCATGCCCTGAAAGTTAAGTAAGCAAGAAAATTGAAGGGAGTAATACACGATGTAATTATCCTGCATGATATAAAGCTTATGAAACAGCTCATAAAAAGGCTGAGATTGAAGGAATTTCAAAGATAACTGACTCACATTAAAGACATTTATAGAGCTAGCTTGATAAAATTAAAAAGTCTGAACTGAAAATTCCAAATGAAATGCCTCGTAGAAAGAAGCCATTTTAACATAATATCATGAATATGAGCTTCTGATATTCGGTATTGCCTATAAAAATAAAAATGGACCTTCTTTCCTGCACAATTGAAGGGCAATGCTTAAAAATGATAATTGCTATTTGGACTAAGCTTAAACTGATTATTTCTCAAAGATGCAAAGATGATTACGAAGTTACTTCTCAGAAAAGTATTCTTAATAAGTGGAGTTTGTACACACCCTGAAAATATTGAATCTTTTGAACTTGCGCTCCGAGATGCAAGTATTGAGAAATTTAATCTTGTGACTGTGAGCTCCATAATGCCTTCGAAATATGATATTGTATCTAGAGAAGAGAGTTTAAAATAACTGGGTCCCATAGAAATTGTGTTTTGCGTAATGTCCAGAATCTCTTTAAATTAGCAAAGAAAGATGTTCAGCACGCTGTGGGATGCGCACCCCACAAAACATAAATAAACACGGCTATATTTCTGAGTAGCACGCGTATGGAGAAAGCGCACACNAGGGTAGGAGAANANGCAAGGAAACTTGCCAGAAGCATTTACATCACGTGGGCGAATGAGGCAGGTCTGAAGACCTTCAGAATTCCTAGGGCATCTTTCGCAGACGAGCAAGTAACTGGAAGGCCGTGATATCCGTAGCAATTTTTATAATTTGAATACTATCAAGTGTGCTTGCATTTATTTCCAAAATCATTTAAAGGCATTAACTTGAGAATACTAAACTGCTCATTATCCCTTCATATTCTTTGCTTCAGAATTAAAAAATCTTTAATCCAACAAATATATTTCCCTCAAAAGGGTATCTTTACTGGAAATCATCTCTAGTGGAAGAGTCCGCATATATTGATATTTAATAAAATATATATAATTATTTAGCTTTACTGTGTTTCTTACTTTCTGTTGCCAAATGCCTCAAGTGTAGGAAATACAGGCAACTATCACTATNTGTTTATTATGGAGAATGATATGCATCATAATGTATTCACAGACAACCCTACAGTTCCGATAGATGTAAAGGACAGGTCTATAAGCGAATTGATGGACGGGATGCTCAAAACAGGCTTCCAGGGAAGGAAACTGGCCGAATCCGTCCAGGCCTGGCACAACATGCTAAAAGAAAAAAACATGACGGTGTTTATGGGCTTATCCGGAGCAATGGTCCCTGCTGGCATGCGCAGAATTATTTCCTATATGATCCGCGAGAGGATGATAGACTGCCTGGTAAGCACAGGAGCAAACCTGTTCCATGATTCCCATGAGGCTCTCGGCAAAAAGCACTATGTGGGTTCCCATCTGGCTGACGATGAAAATCTCTTCAAGCACGGCGTGGACAGAATCTACGATGTCTTTGCAGTGGAAGAGGAGTTCAGAACGGCAGACAACCTGATTGCAGATTTTGCAGAGGAAATCGGGGAAATTTCCTGTTCATCAAGGGAATTCATGTACCTGCTGGGAAAGGAGCTTGTAAGACGTGGAGCAGTAGAGGATTCTATAGTAGTAAGTGCATACAGGCATAATGTTCCAATCTTCGTTCCGGCACTTTCGGACAGTTCAATAGGTATAGGGCTTACAATTGCAAGAAGAAGAGGCTTGAAACTAGATGTCGACCAGATAAAAGATGTTGACGAGATCACGCATATTGTTGAAAAATCAGGGAAAACCGGAGTCGTCTACGTTGGAGGCGGAGTCCCGAAGAATTTTATCCAGCAGACCG
>JGI24139J26690_1000134_pt1 | contig 10101 bp, 8 predicted proteins | sample BarGraIncu00221A_FD_26690 | JGI IMG/M metagenome (IMG submission 26690)
ACATTCCTTTGACTTTAATTCAATTTTAGGGCTAGATCCATGCTTATGTGATAAAAGAGACATAATGGGGCATTTTTACCCTATATAAAGGTATCGAATGGCCTCGTTTGTGCAGAAATGAAAATTAGCGAAGTACTGAAATTGGAAAGTCGATGTTCCTGGTTAATTTTGGGAGGCAGGGGATGCATTAGAAAGAAGTCCTAGTTTTATAATAGTAAAGGAATTATAGTATTTGGGGAACGATCAATGTGGTGGAAACGATCAATATCGTGTCGTTTAGTATCCGGTCTGCGGGCAGGCGCTGAGCGGAGATTAGATTTTTTTGGAAATTTCAAAATGGAGGCTGAAGGTTGGTAGAGCCGCAAGGAGAGGAAGGCCGCGCTATTGGCCAGGGTTGCGCACATACTGATGTGCAGCGATCAATGGTTACTGTTAGNGATCTGGCGGCATAAACGCACTGCCCTCAAAGTCTTATGAATGGCCGGTATCAAAATGCGGATGATACATGGTAATCCAGATTTTTGTGGATTGATGAATACTGGGCTTTGCCCAAAATGATGAAACAAGCAAACATGAACTTGGTGATACTATTATGCCTCAGACAGTAATTCAATATCTTCTGAATCGATTAAAACAGCTGGGCATCAGGGATATTTTCGGCGTGCCAGGAGACTATGCATTTCCTATCAACAATGCCATATGTGACGATAAGGAGCTACGCTGGATCGGCTGCTGCAATGAACTGAACGCCGCTTACGCTGCCGACGGTTATGCTCGTATCAATGGCATGTCAGCGCTGTCTACTACATATGGGGTAGGTGAACTGTCCGCGCTATGCGGTATAGCAGGCTCATATGCGGAACACAATCTGGTATTCCACATTGTCGGGATGCCGAAAATGCAGGCTCAGGAGAGACATGCCATAGTACATCATACGCTTGGTGACGGAGAGTTCGACACATTCATGACCATGGCTACACCAGTCGTATGTGCGAAAGCGATGCTTACTCCGGAAAACTGCATTCAAGAAGTCGAACGTGTCATCGCGGCAGCTCTTGAGTATCACCGACCCGCCTACATTGCTATCCCTCACAACTATGTGCACGAAAATATCGTACCCTACACGGCATCTGCAAATTTACCTGTAAAAACCAATCACGAAACGCTGGAAGAAGTGGTTTCGTCCATAGTAAATAAGTTGTCGAATGCAAAGAAAGCCTGCATTATGCCAGGTATTCTTGTTGACCGTTTCGGGCTCAAGGACTTGACCACAGCCGTTGTTACTGCTTCCGGCTTGCCTTATGTGANCATGGCATTAGATAAATCAGTGCTTGACGAGACTAATCCCTCCTTCCTTGGATTATACATCGGACAGCTTGCAAATCCTGAAATTAGCGAGTTCGTGGAATCCTGCGACTGCATACTTGCTATCGGCACTATCCTGTCTGATACCAATATGGGTGGATTCACGGCAAAACTGGACAAATCCCACATCATCAATATCATGCCTTACGATGTGCATATAGGGTATGCTAATTATACCAATCTAAAAATGTCTGATGTACTGGAGGAACTTGCCAAAAGACTTCATAAGCGTACTGATGTCAAGGGGCCTGCGGCAAAGAGTCCAACAACACCAGACGTAGACGCTGACGACCCGATAACGGCTGATTACTTATACGCGAGCTACGCGGAATTTTTTAAGCCTGACGATGTCATCATAGTGGATTCAGGCACATCCTTTTATGGCTTACTGCCAATATTTTTACCGAAAGGAGCTAGGTTCCATAGCCAGACGCTCTGGGGGGCTATAGGCTGGGCTACCCCTTCTTCCTTTGGCGCCTCACTGGCTGCGCCGAATCGGCGAGTAATTCTCATAACTGGAGAAGGAGCGCACCAGATGACCGCTCAGGAGGTCAGCCATTTTTACTGCTATGGTCTGAAGCCTATTATTTTCGTGCTGAATAATCATGGCTACCTGATAGAAAGAATGCTGTCTAAGAAGATCGATTACTATTACAATGACCTTGCACAGTGGAAATATCATAAATTGCCAGAGGTACTTGGCTGCGATGGCTGGATGATGAGAAAGGCCACCACCTGCGGCGATCTGGATAAGATCATGGCAGAACTGGATAATAATAAAACAGGAGCATACGTAGAGATAGTTACGCCAGAGATGTCGGCACCCCCACTTATGGAGGCAATTCATAAAAATTTGTAGACGATATAAGTGAAATCTATTAAGAGAGTTATCCTCGCGGAAGTACTCTCATCTAAACTGCTTCAGAAAGGGGTATAAAATGCTTGAGCCGGTGAGGGGGAAATGTCACTTATGGTTGGAAAAGGAGATCAATCTCCCTGACTTATCCGACTGGCATTACCAAAAGAGTCCATGTTATCCCGTGTGGCTCCATACAGATACGCACAAAACCGCATTCAGCTCGTATCCCAGCTGCAACTGCGGCTTCTGATCCCATTTGAACGCTGAGGAAATCCATTAAAAGGAGCCGCTGAGAACAGACCTGGAAACCTTCCCAAAGATTGCTTCTATATCGCAGCCGAACTTCCTTGCCACAAAAAGTGCCACGATCCGGATATCCACGAGGTAAGAAAGCCTTTCCTGCATAGAGTTAATTTCAGAAACAAGCCTTTGTCTGTTTACTCCTGTATCTGCGGAAATAAACTCAAGGACTTGCTCAAAGGAGATCTCTTCCTTGAGAGAAGAGGGTTTTCCTTTGTAATTTTCCTGGCTTTCAAGAAAATTTTCCGACGGCTTAAAGGCATGAGGAAGTCGGACACTTTCCACATCAAAGGCAGGTATAAGGGCACCATCCTTAAGGGTGAGCAGGCCTACTTCAAGGGCGCGGTCCTTTACTTTTGAGGCAATTTTCGGGGAAAACCATTTCAGGTCAAAAGCCAGGGAAAACTCAAAATCCTTTTCCGAAAGGGAAACTGCAAGATTTTTTTTAAACGGAATCGAAACTACAAATTTAAGTTCTTCCATTCGCTATCCTCTTAAAAAACTGGTGATGAGAAGAGAAAGTATATACAAACAGGTTTTGGTATAACAGGTTTACCTATAATAGGATATCAGTATAATATGTTTTGATACAATAGATATTATAACAGGGTNCGTTGACACAATTCCGNAAAAGATTTAAAGGCTCCGGCACAGGACTTTCATCCTTAACTTGTGCCGAAGCAAAATACTTTTCAAAATGCACGTCCTACAATTTGTTTAAACAATTTATTAAATTATTATCTTGTAGATCGTTTACTGTTTCTTTTGCTGATTTTTACTGAGACTTTTGAAGTCGGATTTCTCGGAAAAGTTCAGAGTGTTACAAGTTTGGCACTGAGTATTCCCGGAACCTTCCGTAATTCTTCAAGGATCGGGGCAGAGACTTCAGAGTCTACATTTAGGACCATCATGGTAATGCCTCCGATTTCGGCCCTACCGACCTGCATGCCTGAGATATTGATGTCGTTTTTACCAAGAACCAGGCAGCAAGGCCCGATTACATTCGGCCTGTTGATGTGTTTGGCAAAAATCATGCGTCCTGCAGGGAAGATATCCATCTTGTCCTCGTCAACTGCAACGATCTTTGGCTCATCCCCGACAACAGTTCCGGCAACCAGCTTTGTAAGTCCTCCGCTAATAAGCCTGATNCTGATAGTTGAAGCATATTCCTCCGAAGACTCGGATTTGCTTTCTACGACTGCGATCTTTCTGGACTTTGCAAGGGNAGGAGCATTGACATAGTTTACGCCGGCACCAAGAGCCATTTCAAGCAGCCCTTTGAGAGCAGAAACCGTAAGGGGCCTGGTGTCTTTTCCGGAAATCTCCCCGTTGTATGCGATTTCTACCTTTTCGTAATTGCAATCTACAAGCTGCCCTGCAATTTTTCCCATGATCTCCGAGAGTCTGATATAAGGGGCGAGGACTGCCATAGCTTCTGGCTTTACGGACGGGATATTGATTGCGTTCCTTGCAAGCCCACCTGTAAGGACAGATACTATTTCCTTGGCAATATCGATTGCCACGTTGACCTGGGCTTCCTGCGTAGAGGCCCCGAGATGAGGAGTCACTATAACATTGTCAAAGTTGAGGAGAGGACTGTTAAAAGGAGGTTCCTCAACAAAAACATCGAACGCTGCTCCACCCACCTTCCCGTCTGCAAGAGCTTTTGCCAGGGCTTCTTCGCTAATAATGCCGCCGCGCGCACAGTTGATGATCTTGACACCGGGTTTCATCAGGGCAAACTGCTCGTCGTCAAGAATATTTTTGGTTTCTTTAATAAGAGGAGTGTGTACTGTAATGTAGTCAGCTACTTTTGCTATTTCGTTCACTGTCCCAAGCTTGACTCCAAGTTCGACAGCTCGCTTTTCGGAAATGAACGGATCGTACCCCATAAGGTTCATTTCAAGTCCTGAAGCCCTTTTTGCGACTTCGGAACCAATTCTTCCGAGACCTATGATTCCCAGGGTCTTACCTTTTACCTCAATGCCCGTGAATTTGTTGCGCTTCCATTCCCTGGCTTTCAGGGAGGCATTTGCTTGAGGGATGTTCCGGGACATTGCCATCATCATAGCAATAGTGTGCTCTGCTGCCGAAATCATGTTGCCTTCGGGAGAGTTAGTCACAATTATGCCCTTCTTGGTGGCTGCATCCACATCAACATTGTCAACTCCGACTCCGGCCCTCCCGATAACTTTCAGCTTGTCGGCAGCTTCGATAATTTTTTGAGTGACCTGGGTGCCACTTCGTATTACAAGGGCGTCGTAATCCTTGATTATTTTCACCAGTTCGNCCTCGGAAAGCCCGGTGGAAACGTCAACCGTAAAGTGCTCTTTTAGAATCTCCAAGCCTTCGTTGGAGAGTGAATCGCTGACTAATACTTTCATTTCAATTTCTCCAATAAATTCGATAAACAGGACTTATTAAATTTTAACAGAGACATAAATCAACTTAATCACACTTAAGCATTATCACACATTTTGAGGCAAACTCTACTCATCGCGATATTTACCAAATTTATTCTCCTCTGCACGATTAACCGACCAGCCTGATTATTCCGATCCTCGGTTCGTAACACTGCCCATCTGCAAGGAGAGAACGGACAACTTCTTCTACAAGCTCCTCAGGAATACCTCTGGAAACGGCTGTATCCACAAAAGCTGCGTAGTCAACACCCCTGTTCCCACCCATATCCCTTAGCAGTTCGAGTACAAACTCTTTCTGGTCAGCATTGGCCCCTGCATTATTCTCTGAATCCAAATCAAAGGACTTGAGACCTTCCCTGATGGAAGCTCGGAGTAGTTTTACGAATTCCTGAGGCGCGTGTTCCCGCTCAAGAGCAATGGAAATGCCTTCAGTAAGCTCGGAAGAAATCCCTTTCTCCAAAAAGTATTCCCGAAGTTTTTCTCCACGATATCCGCTAGCCAGAGCATCCGAGAAGGCTTCAAGTCTATCAATTGTCTGCTCTGCAGTATCTACAACCCACCTGTTACGGATTTCCTCGTCCACTACATTTGCTTCTTCAGCCCGAATAGAGACAAAAACCGACCCAGGCTCAGGTTCGTAAATCCGAGCTTTACCTGTAAGGGCGATGAAAGCAGGAATCTGAACCGTTGAAAGGAAAATGGATGCTTCGAGCTGGTACTGTCCGGCATATACCGTAAAAGCTCCTGTAGGGTCAACTATTCTCGCTTTCCACATGTCGTTTTGTGTGCCTATGCTGTCAAGTTCTGTGATTACTCCAACCACAAAGATTCGATTGAGAATAAGCCCTAGAGGGCTAATAAGCAGGTTGGGAGTTTTCGAATCCACTGCTTCGGAATCAGGTCTGGCTGATTTTTCAAGCTCTCGACATGCCTCAAATTCCCTTGCAAAAACCCTTTTTGCAACTTCTCGTTTAAGCAAGGTCGATTCCCCCACCGGAAACCTGCGAATTCCTTTCCTGTCCATCCTCTTCAGCCGGCCCGAGCCTGTGAAGCAGTTTCACTACCCGGACTGCAAGATCTTCTTCAGGTACCCAGGCCTTTTCAGCTACAAAGGAAATCCCATACTCGCCTTTTGAGGAGTTGCCGCGGACGGCAAGGTAGCGGCCTGTAAGGAAACGTCTGAGGTCTTCGTATACCGCATCTTTAGAGATATCAGAAATCATTAGCTGCTCGGCTTCTTCTAGGGTCTTTCCATAGATAATTTCCGCAAGTTCTCTGGGAAACATTACTGATAAGGATCCTGTCCCGTCATCAAGTACGGCTTTGATCCGCATGTCTCTTATGCCCTCTACCTTGCCATGTGCCCTGCAGCTTGCTTTTTGAATTACACGGCTACATTCAGGGCAGCGGGAGATAATCCCTGAGCCCGGCCGGACTGAAACCACATTGCCCGCCGTGGCTACATCGAACATGCTGTCTCTTGAGTCTATTTCTTCGATTCTAATAGGATCAGGGTCTTTTCCTGTGGATTCGAAGGTAAATGCAAGTTTTCCGGCTTCTTCTGGCTTAACAGGAGAAAATTTTGTGCCGTTCAGGATGTTGACTGAAGGCATTCCCCTGAACATTCGGACCTGAGCTCCCTCGATTCGGATTATGCTTCCGATATCAATACCAGGAAGCTCAATCCATGATGTGAAAGGCAGCCTGCCCGTTTCATCCGCAAGCACACCTGAAATCACTCTGGACTGACGCCCCCTGACCAGAACTTCTCTGTGGGAAAGCTGAAGCACGCAGGCTGCAGTCCCAACGGAAAAATCCGCAGCTCCGATATCAATTAGCTTCTTAGTCTGGCTTCCTGATAGTTCGGACAGCGACGGGAGCGGAGAGTCAGGGATTTTCGACATCAGAGATTGTTCCCCGATAGAAAGTCTGATCCTGTTCTGCCAGATGCGGGTATAGGCGTTTCTGATATTGATTACATCTCCTGTTGAGCCTGGCAGCTCCTTCCAGGAAGAAAACATCACCGAACCTGTTTCATCTGCAAGGATTCCGGTATAAAGCTTAGAAGGCCCTTCCTGAGCTCCGTCCTGAGGCCGGATTGATTTTTCCCCGAGATCCAGGACCCTGCCTGTAATTTCAAAACTCTTCAGGTTACCTGAAAGATCCTTTACTTTCAGGATTTTGTTTTTTCCCCCGAACTTGCGGAGGATACTCTCTTTTGCAACTTCTGGTGGTACGCGAAAAGCAAGAAGTTTATCAAACTCTGCTCGGATGCCAGTCTTTTCAAGGTCTCCAAGCGCCCTGGTTAACTCTTCAAGGTGGGGCGCGATTTTTTCATCCATTTTTAAGCCTCCATTCGAGACAATAACAGTGTGATTAAATTTTTTAAGTATCTCAGGTTTTGTTGTATTTGAGGTATTATTTAAAATTTTACAATAACAGCCTTTCTAATAAATTATATTTAAGAATATTATCTCAGAATATACTAATAGATACAGATATTCAGGTTCTTTGAACAATAATTTTTTGCAATTGCCGAGCCCTGAAGTCCTTTGTAACTTATTATTACTTTGAATCTTTTTTGTACTTTGAATCATATAATAGGTCATATTCTTTGTTTTGAGAATCATAACCGGAAAAGTGTGACTCTGAAAGTAAGATAAGCTGCAAACTAATATCTGCTAACTAATATAAGGAATATGTTAAAAATTAATCTTCTCTATCGTAAGGATAGTGGACCATTATTTAAGGATAATTGTTCAGAACTACTGATTCCAAAGGTATATTAGTATTGGAATAAAATNCCTTCCCTGACAAAATATTGAAAGAGCTAGTTCTGAAAAATAGACGAACCCTAAAAAAGGAAAAACTNAACTGCTTCTGAAAAGATAAAACCTAGTGAGAAGGCAAGAAGGATACGAAGGTAAAGAGGAACTTAAGATGGGAAGAGTAAAAGAGAGGAGTTTACTATTCTTTAAAATAACAGCACTTGCAGCCATTCTGGCAGTCACATGCACCTGCTCTGCCGTTTCCGCCGATAACTTAAGGGTAGATCCTTCAGCAGAAGGGAATTATACCTCGATACAGGCCGCAGTAGATGCCGCAAAAGCCGAAGACACGATTTTCGTAAGTCCCGGAATTTATGTTGAGAATCTCAAGATCAACAAGCAAGTTAGAATCTGGTCCGATTCGAGGAGTCATGAGGATACAGTTATCAGGGCAGCAGACCCCGCGCAAAATACCGTGGAAATCAGCGGAAAAAGGGTATCTTTCAGTGGGTTTGGCATTGAAGGTTCCGAAAAAGCAGAGATCTCACTTACAGGGGCTAAAAACTGCTTTATCAACAATAACAGGGTCCAGGGAACAGAATACGGAATTTTCCTCAATGATTCTGAGAGCAACACAATAAGTGATAACATCATCGTCCTGAACGAAAAGGGAATAAGGCTCGAAAGTTCGGACTCNAACACTATTCAGGACAACATAATTGCCTATAACTACGGTTCCGGAATCTCCCTTGAAGGAAGCAAAAGGAATATNATCTATAATAATTACNTCAAAAATGCCGAAAACGTCGAAGAAAAAACCGTAAATGCAGATAACATCTGGCAGAGCCCTCTCGTAACCAGGAAGAATATTGTTCGTGGCCCTTATATTGGAGGAAACTTCTGGGCAGATCTTGAAGGTAAGGGCTACAGCGAGACCTGTGTGGATGGAAACAGCAACGGAATTTGTGACTCTTCATATAATGTAACAGGGGGAGGGATTGATAAGTTTCCGCTTTTCCCTAAAGTCCCAAATGCCGTTAAGGTCCTTGAAAGCAAGCTGAATGCCACTGCCTATGAACAGGGTCTGGCAAATAAAACCAGGGTAGAACCCCCGGTTAACTCAAGCAACGGAACAACAGAACCCTCAAAAAAACGAACCCCTGGCCCGGGGCTGGGAATTGCTGTGCTGGCTATGGGATCAGCCTATTTCCTGAGACGGGACAGGTAAAGNATTGATGTGAGTAGAGTATTTTGTACACTCGATGCCTACGCCACATATGAAATGGAAATTCAAAAGCTAAATATATTGAAGTTGGAGACGTTGTTGAAGCTAAAGCTATTGAATACAATTTTTATTTTTTTATTTTTTCCTTCTTTTTCATTTAAGAAATGATAATACTCGAAACTTGTTCGTAATTTTAAATTTTTTCTTTGAAATGTCGGCTTTATAATATTCCTTTAATTTGAGAGAACTTGCCCAAGGCAAGAGCAAGATTAAGGTGAATCTATGCAAAAACTCCAGTTATTGGCACAAAAAAGGAAATGAGGACGTCGAGAATTCCAAGTGAGCTTAAAAAGTTAAGAAATAAGATCGTGAGGATCAGGTACTAAAAATAGCAAACAAAGAAATGGTTTTTAAATCTGGCCAAAAAAGGTGAATGTGCCCGCTTTGTCAGATTTGATCAATAAATCCCCCACTCCTCTTTAATACTTAATTTTGTTACTGGTTTTTCAATTTAAAATTTTACTTACTTCAGTATGATATATCCAGACTTTGTTACCGAATTACTGCCTTTGGCATTCTTTGCTGTTAAGCTAACAGTATATTTTCCTGCTTTACTGTATTTATGTATAGGGTTCTTGGATGTTGAATATGTTCCATCTCCAAAACTCCATTTCCATGAGGCTGGTGATCCTGTACTCTTGTCATAAAATGTCACCGTTAGCGGTACTTTTCCAGAGACAGTGGACGCAGAAAACGCAGCAATAGGTGGTTTCAAAGTTACAACATTTACGTAACTGGATTTTGTCACTGCATTACTTCCTGCAGCATTCTTTAATGTCAAGCTGACGGTATATTTTCCGACTTTACTGTATGTATGTGCAGGACTCTTGCTTGTTGAATATGTTCCATCTCCAAAACTCCATTTCCATGAAGTTGGACTGTTTAGGCTCTTGTCAGTAAACTGAACTTTCAACGGAACGTTTCCTGAGGTAGAGGACGCCGAAAAAGCAGCAATTGGGGCTTTCAAAGCGTTTACAACATTTATGTAACTGGATTATGTCACTGCATTACTTCCTGCAGCATTCTTTACTGTTAAGCTAACAGTATATTTTCCTACTTTACTGTATGTGTGTGCGGGGTTCCTGGCTGTTGAATATGTCC
>JGI24139J26690_1000139_pt1 | contig 9801 bp, 9 predicted proteins | sample BarGraIncu00221A_FD_26690 | JGI IMG/M metagenome (IMG submission 26690)
ATACTATTATTGTAACTTTTCAACATTCGCTGCTTACTTTTCGGATAGACTCTTAATCACTCAACCAAGCAGAATCCAGCACATAAATCTGTACATACTACCTCGACTGAAGCTTATTTGGACTGATGCTGGTTATTCCGGTCAACTGGTTGATTGGGTTACAGTAGTTTGTGGTTGGATATTGGAAATCGTAAAGCTTAGCGATGGCATCAAAGGTTTATAAGGTGCTTCCTCAAAGATGGATTGTAGAGGTACATTTGAATGGCTGGGTCGTTATCGCCATTTGAGTAAAGATTACGAAGGATTGACAGAATCAAGTCAAGCATTCATATATGCTGCGATGACCCATATAATGATTAGAAGACTGGGGCGAATAAAAACATCTAGTGAATGATGGAAGACCGAAAAAGATGAGGTTTTCAAAAATGTACTAGTGAATAGACTCTAAATGCTAAAACGTGCCGTAAAAAAAAGATACACCGCGCATGAGTGCAAGAGTAACTGTAATAAGGAATAGGAATTGGGCATAAAATATAATGCCCGGCATAAAAAGACTAAAGTGCAGCTAGAGCCTGCTTTTAACCCTCAAATACATCCTTTACTTTCTCAAAAATACCCTTGCTTTTCTTGGATTTTTCATTCCTATCTTTTTCATTTCCTTCGGACTTTTTACCGTTGCTCAGGTACTCAAACTGGCGGAGAAGTTCTTTCTGCTCAGAAGTAAGCTTTGTGGGAGTTTTGATCGTAACCCTGACTAGCTGGTCGCCTTTTCCATGTCCTTGCATATGCTGGATTCCCTTGTCTCTGAGCCTGAAAACGGAATGGGTCTGAGTTCCTGAAGGGACATTCATTTTGACCTTGCCATAGAGAGTATCGACCATCACGTCCTCTCCAAGTGCAGCCTGGGCAAAGGAGATTGGAAGCTCGGAAATTACATCGTAATCGACCCGCTTGAAGTACCTGTGTTCCATCACATGGAGGACAACATAAAGATCTCCAGGCGATCCACCTGGTTCTCCGGAATCGCCTTCTCCACTGAGCCTCAGCGTCATTCCTGAATCTGCCCCCGCAGGAACGTTTACTGTAATTTTTCTCTTGTTCCGAATTCTGCCTGCCCCATTACAGACAGAACATGGAGACTCAATAATCTGGCCCCTGCCGTGACAGGTGCTGCAGGTGGTAGTGCTTACAAACTGCATACCCAGGCCAGAGCGAGTCGTGCGAACCTGACCTGCGCCTCCGCATGTCGGACATCGCTTGGGGCTTGTCCCCTCTTTAGCTCCGGTCCCGGAACACTTTGAACATCTTTCAGTCCTCTGAATATCGATATCCTTATGGACCCCAAAAGCGGCTTCCTCAAAGGCTATATAAAGGTCGTACTGGAGGTCGGATCCTCTCCTCGGCCCCATAGGACCGCCTCTTCTGCCTCCTCCGAAAAACATTTCGAAAATATCCCCGAAACCACTAAAGTCCGCATTCCGGAAGATATCCTCTGCACTGTATTGCCCGTCTATCCCGGCGTGTCCCAAGCGATCATACTGAGCCCGTTTCTCAGGATCTGAAAGAACAGCATAAGCCTCGGATATTTCCTTGAACTTCTCTTCAGCCCCGGCTTCCTTGTTCCTGTCAGGGTGATACTTCAGTGCAAGTTTACGATACGTCTTCTTTATATCCTCGGCTGAGGTGTCTTTAGACAATCCGAGAATTTCATAGTAATCACGTGTTGTGGCCATCAGGATTCCCTGTTGTTTTAAAAAAGATTAAAGAGCCAAAATCTGCAAGCAAATTTCGGTCAGGCCTGTGAATCTCCAGGCCCGCCTTATTACTGTTATTTATTCTTTATTTACTTACGCTTTTCGTCGTCAACTACCTCATAATCGGCATCAACGACGGTATCATCAGGACCTTTTGCGTCAGTGTTTCCTTCTCCGCCTTCGGCCTGTTGAGCCTGTTCCTGAGCTCTCTGGTAAAGCGCCGTAGAAATTGGGTACACGGCTTCTTGAAGAGCCTCGGTCTTCGCCTTAATATCTTCGCTGTCCTTGCCTTCAAGAGCTTTCTTAAGATCTTCTATTGCGGCATTTACCTTTGACTTCTGGTCTTCGGTAGCTACATCCTTAGCATCTTTTAAAGTCTTTTCTGAAGCATTGATCAGGGCTTCGGCATTGTTCCTGCTCTCAACTTCTTCCTTGCGCTTTTTGTCTTCCTCGGCATGCAATTCCGCGTCTTTGATCATACGCTCGATTTCAGCATCCGTGAGCCCGCCTGGCTTCTGGATCGAAATGGACTGCTCCTTACCGGTCCCACGGTCTTTTGCACCCACATGCAGAATACCGTTTGCATCGATATCAAAGGTAACTTCAATCTGCGGGATGCCTCTTGGAGCCGGAGGAAGGCCACTAAGGGTGAAGCGGCCGAGGGTCTTGTTCTCGGTAGCAATTCCTCTTTCTCCCTGAAGGATATGAATTTCTACCGAGGGCTGATTATCAGCTGCGGTTGAGAATATCTGGCTCTTCTTGGTGGGAATTGTGGTATTTCTCTGGATTAATGGAGTCGCTATGCCTCCCATAGTCTCAATTCCGAGAGTCAGAGGAGTTACGTCAAGCAGCAAGATATCTTTAACTTCTCCGCCGAGCACACCGGCCTGGATGGCTGCTCCGATTGCAACGGCCTCATCAGGATTGATGTTTTTATAGGGTTTTTTGCCTGTAAAATTCTCCACAAGCTCGACTACCGCAGGCATCCTTGTTGCACCTCCGACCAGGATCACTTTGGCAAGGTCTTTTGGAGTAAGCTTTGCATCGCTAAGGGCCTGGCGCATCGACACAAGGGTTTTTTCGAGGAGGTCTTCTGTCATTTTCTGGAACTGAGCTCTGGTCAGGTCAACATCAAGGTGCTTGGGTTCCCCATCCGGACCGACTGTAAGGAAGGGAAGGTTGATATTGGTACTTGCAACTCCAGAGAGCTCGATCTTGGCTTTTTCTGCAGCATCGGTCAAACGCTGGAGTACAGACCTGTCCTTTGAAAGGTCAATTCCTTCTGTTTTCCTGAATTCGGCAAGCAGGTAGTTGACAATGCGCTGATCGAAGTCGTCTCCTCCGAGATGAGTATCACCGCTTGTAGACTTTACCTCAAAGACTCCACCGCCGAGTTCGAGAATGGACACGTCAAAAGTTCCGCCTCCAAGGTCATAGACAAAAATTGTTTGTTCAATATTCCCCTTGTCGAGCCCGTATGCAAGGGACGCGGAAGTCGGTTCGTTGATTATTCTCAGAACTTCAAGGCCTGCGATTTCTCCTGCATCCTTTGTTGCCTGCCTCTGGGAATCATTGAAATATGCAGGAACCGTGATAACAGCCTGCGTGATTTTCTCTCCTAGATAAGCCTCTGCATCTGATCTAAGCTTCTGGAGAATCATTGCTGAGATTTCTTGAGGTTTATATTGTTTTCCCAGAAGGGTTACTCTATAATTGGCGTCTCCCATATGCCTTTTAATGGAATAGACAGTGTTTTCTGGATTTGAAACAGCCTGCCTTTTTGCGACCTGACCCACAAGTTTTTCCCCTTTCTTGGAAAATCCGACTACTGACGGAGTTGTCCTTGCGCCTTCTGCATTCGGGATCACGACAGCTTCCCCGCCTTCCATTACTGCCATGCATGAGTTGGTAGTACCAAGGTCAATACCCAATATTTTTGCCATGTTATATCCTCATACTAAATTACTAGTTCTATTTTTAATTTAATTATTATATAAACTATTAAGTCTAATTATTTAATTAAGTTATTTAGTAAATCCACAAGTCTAATTATTTAATTAAGTTATTTAGCAAAGTCATTTTGTTAAATTAAGTAGTTAAGTTGTACCTGAATAAATATTTGAATGAATATATGAATATATGTCTTTAATTTCTTACTTTCAATTTAATAATATGCTAATTTTGTGTTATAATTTAAGCGTAGTAAACTTTTATTTTGTATGAACAAATGCTTAAATAAAACCATTTTTCGGCCAAAGCATTCTTCATGAAGAGACTAATTCTTTCCGGATCTCTTTATTTTTCTGCCTCATCCGGGCTTCTGGCTACTGAAACCATAGCTGGCCTGATAACTTTCGAATCAAGAGCATATCCGGGTCTGCAAACTTCTACTACAGTATTGTCCGGGACTTCAGAGGTCTCGATATGTTGAACTGCCTCGTGCTTGTGAGGGTCAAACTCACTGCTTCTTTCGCATTCGATCCTCTTAAGCCCATATTTTTCAAGGATTGAAAAAAACTGCTTTGAAAGCTGTTCTATTCCGTTGATAATCGAGTTCATATCCTCTGCGGTCCTTGCAGATTTCAGGGCACGATCGAAATTGTCTGTAACTTCAACAAAGTCAAGAAGCACCTGTTCAATTACAGATTTTCGATTTTCTTCCATCTGGCGGGCGGTCCGTTTTCTGAAATTGTCAAAATCTGCTGCAAGCCGGAAAAGCTGGTCCTTGAGTACTTCATTTTCCTCGCGGCAGGCTGCCTCGGCGCTCTTTTCGGCCCCCAAATCAACAGAAGCCTTTTCGGGATTTTCCCCTAGCTCATTAGCCTTTTCTGCCGAAGAACCAGAATTCCGGGCCCCAGAACTTTCGGCCCCAGTATGGGTATCTTCTTTAGAATTTTTATTACCTTCTTTATTAAATATCTTCATTAATCGATCCCCATCAAATATTTATAACGGTTACGCTCGTCCTGACCTGTGATTGTTTGTAATTCTATAAATACTTTTCTGACGATTGGAGTACATATGATTTCAGGAAAGAAAGGAAAAAAGAAAAATCAGTAAGATTGGTTTTGAAGCTTATAAGAGAGTGCTTTAAGCATAATAATGCTTACAATCATAGAAGCTGCGACTGCAGAAATTACCTGATCCCACCCAATAGTGGAGATTCCCCCTCCTAACGCAAACTGGACGCCTCCTATGAATAACACAAACACAAAGCAGAGCCCGAAACCTGCAAGAGCGCCTCCGACAAGGGAACTGAGAGTATCCAGTCCGTGCCTTTCGTAAAAGACCATGCCTGCAATAAACATAACCGCGAAGATCAAAAGTACGAGTGCTGAAGGCAATGGACTTGATTTGGTAGAAAATATTTCGTAAAGTCCGAGCCCCATATCAACCAGGAATATACCCATGAGAACCGCAATAGAAAGGGTTTTCACAAAAGGGTTCTCAAATACGGACTGAGAATTAGGATTTTTACTGTTCAATAGCACCAGACACCTGTATGTTTTGCAACGTTTAACTTTTAAAGTATAAACTATATAAATTATATAAACTTTTACTTATTACATCCAATTATTCTTTTTCCTTCATTTTTCTTTCAGTTTTCATGTATCTTTTTTGTTCAGTCTCAGGGGACAAAAAGTAATATAAAATGACCGGGATTTTCTTTTCCAATGAAAATCCTTATTGCAGAATTCGCTGTCGGCACGGGTGTTGAAAAGTCCCTGATCCCCGAGGGAACAGCTATGCTAAAAACCCTCACCGAAAGCTTTGTCCGCCTTGGGCATGAAGTATATTACCCATCTGCAGGTACTAAGATCTGTGCAGGTACGGTTCTTAAATCCACGGCCGAAAACTTCAGGCAGGTAATTGAGAGAAAAGCACATGATTGTGATGCCGGACTGGTTATTGCTCCTGACTGGATGCTTCCAGAACTGAATAGAATCCTTGAAGAAAATACTATAAACCTTGGATGTTCACCCGAGTCGGCAGCCTGCTGTGCGGATAAACTCCTGTGCACGGAAATTCTGAAAAAAGCCGGAATTAAAGCTCCTGAGATTGCGAAAAAGGCTGAAAAAGGCAAAAAATATGTTACGAAACCCAGATTCGGCTGCGGAGCAGAGGCAACATACCTTGTCACGGAATTTGAGAATAATGAGGAGTTCATTGCAAGTGAATATATTGAGGGAACCCACCTTAGCGTAAGCCTTATTGCAGGGCAAAAACCGTTCCTACTCACGGTAAATCGTCAGTTCATAGAGTTTGGCCAGAAAGAAAGCGAAGCCGGAGAAAATGGAAAAAAAACAGGAGTTTCCTGCATAAAATACAATGGCAGCCTGACTCCATATAAGACTCCCATGAGAGAAGAACTCTATGAAACTGCAATTTCCACAGTGGAATGCTTGAAATGTTTTGGGTATGTGGGCGTAGATATTGTACTTGCTGACCTTCCGTATGTGGTGGATGTAAACCCCAGACCCACAGCCTCACTTTTTGGAATCAGCCACGTAATGCGGGAGGAAATCGGAGATCTCCTTTTGAAAAACAAATTCGGAGAACTTCCTGATTCTGTGCATATCGAGGGAGAATACTGTTTCTCAAAGGATGCTCTGGGAGAACTTTTCGGACAGGCTCAAAAGCCAGAAAAATTATGAATAATAAGAAAAGCCGGAAAAATACAAAAAAGGAATCAAAAATGAATTTTAAGGTTATAGGACTTGATATTGGAGGAGCAAATACTAAACTTGCCTCCTCAGACGGGACGCTTGTAGAACTTCACTACCTGCCTCTCTGGAAAAACACCCNGCTTCCGGAAGTCTTAAGNGAAATCGCACAGAAACTGCAGCCCGAAAAAGTTGCTGTTGTTATGACCGGGGAACTTGCAGACTGTTTTGAAAACAAGGAACAAGGCATCCGTTTTATAAAGGAGGCTGTTGATTCTGCATTTGGATCTTCAAAAGTCTCGTACATAAATAGCATGGGCAGGTTCCAGACTGGAACTGAAGGGCTAAGGGATCTTGCTGCAGCTAACTGGGCGGCTTCAGCCAGGCTCGTAGGAGCAGAAATAGGAGATTGTATATTTGTGGACGTAGGTAGTACCACAAGCGATATTATCCCTATTATTTCCGGAGAACATAAGGCAGGACTTACAGATTTTGAACGCCTGAAGCGGAGCGAACTGGTATACGCAGGAACACTCAGGACAAATCTTGCTGCACTTCTTGAAAAAGTAAACGTTAAACAGGGCTGGTGCAGGACTGCTTCAGAACTCTTTGCAACAACTGCGGATGCTTATCTCTTGCTTGGAAATATCGATGAAAGCATGTACACCTGTGAAACTGCTGATGGAGCGAGCAGGAGTAAAACCGATGCCATGCGCAGAATTGCGAGGCTTGTCTGTGCAGACCTTTCAGAAATCAGAGAAGAAGAGATATATGGAATAGCAGGCCAGGTAAAGGAAAAACAGGTTTCTACCCTGGCTGAAGCGCTTTCTGAAGTTGCGGAAAGAAACGGGCTTAAGAGAGTCGTAGCAGCAGGGCTTGGAGAGTTCCTAATAATAGAGGCTGCAGAAAAACTTGGTCTCGAATGCATTTCGGTTTCCGGGCACTGGGGAGAGGAAATTTCAAAGGTTTTTCCGGCATACGCTGCTGCTCGACTGCTGGATGCCTGAAATTCCAGGTTTCGGGTCGGCGAGATAGATATTAAAGAATTTTAGAACCAAGAGGCCTGAAAGGAAAACTTATGAGGGTTGTAGTCAAAATCGGGGGAAGCCTCATCAGAGAGGCTCCAGAACTTATAGACAGGCTGATAAAAGAATTTGGCTCCGGAAACCCGAAGGTCGTTGGAGAAAGACAGGCTTGCGAAAGGCTACCTTATTCCATCCTCATTATACCGGGAGGCGGAGTGTTTGCTGATGCCGTCAGGGCAACTGACGGAAAGTTTTCACTAAGTGCCGATGCAGCCCACTGGATGGCTATACTTGGCATGGAGCAGTATGCCTGTTATCTTCAGGATAAAAGCAGCGCTGTAGCTACAGACTCGATAACTGATCTCCTTCAGGGAGTATCTATTCTTTTTCCTTACAAGCTCCTGAAAACCGAAGACCCTCTGCCTCATGCCTGGGATGTAACCTCTGACACTATTGCTGCCTGGGTTGCAAAGCAGACAGATGCAGTGTTTATTAAGGCTACGGATGTAGATGGAATATTCAGAGAAGGAAAACTGATAAGGGAGATCTCAGCTACAAGTTTTGAATGGTGTCGTGCAAGCTGCATTGATCCTGCCTTACCGCCGTTTCTCCTGAAAAACAAGATGGAATGTTTAATTGTAAATGGAAGATATCCGGAAAGAGTAGTTCAGGCAGTCTACGGGAAGCCTGTATCTTGTACGGCGGTAAAGGGGAATATTTAAATTGTATATCGTATATGATAGGGGAGAAGCAAAGCGTATCCAAAAAGCATTATTTAAATTCAGCTTATTAAATCTGCTAATGTTAATAAAGGTGTCAGAAAAGCAGAAAACCGATGCAAAGGCACCTGATTCGCTGGTAACTCGTTACAAATTTGCTATCTAAAATAACTTTTAAGGAGAAGAAAATGTCATCACAGAAAGTTGAGTACTGTACTTCATGCGGAATTCGTCTTGTAGAAAAGGGCTATGTAAAGTTTCCGTGCCCGCAGTGCGGAGCAGAAATTGGAAGATGTGGAAGCTGCAGGCAGCAGGGTAACGTATACACCTGCCCCAAGTGCGGATACAAGGCTCCTTGATTCCAGACAAAGTCCCGAATCATATGAAACACGTACTGTAGAAACAAAAAATAAATTTGATCAGCTGGATCATATAGAAGAATAAGAGGAGTCATAATGGGCGACGTAGCAGCAAAAATAAAAATTATGCCGGAAAGTGTTGACACTGACCTTGCAGAACTGAAAGAAAAGCTCAAAAGCGCAATTCCGGCAGGAGCCGAACTTCATGGGGACATCGTCGAAGATCCTATCGCTTTCGGATTAAAGGCCCTGATTGTTACTTTAATTGTCAATGATCAAGAAGGCGGAACCGAAGCCGTAGAGGAAGCTTTTGCAAAGATCCCTGGCGCAGAAAATGTCCAGGTTTTAGAAGCCTACCGCATTTAAAGGTATATAGGTTCTGGAACTAGCATTTAAAGGCATGCAGATTCCGGAATTCGACAATATTTAAAGGAGAAAAAAGGAAAGGAAATTAGTCCGGGATGACCTTTTAAATCTCCTTTTCTTAAAAGGGCTCGTAGATCAGGGGTAGATCGTTACGTTCGCAACGTAAAGGCCGCGGGTTCAAATCCCGCCGAGTCCACTAAGAAATTTAAAATATTTACATTTAAAAAAAAGTTATATTTATACCTATGTTTTTATTTGAAACTAAATGAGCTAATTTTAAGGTATTGCAAGGCAGTTAAGTTCTCAAGATCTCGTTTTAACGTGAAAAATGCAACCCAACTGTGTAAAAATAGGAAAGAATTTTATAGAATAAACTCTTTTTAAAAATTAGTGTGGTTCGTCCCATGCGAGAATAACCCCTCAGATGGCCAGGGGAAAATAGAATAACCTCTGGCCATATTCAATCAGACCTTATATCTTTTCCAATCTCTGCGCAAACAGAACTTTTTTGTTGTTGTTCAGTTACTACTTCTGTCTTTTCTTTATTATCATCATTTGTTTTGTATAACTTCATTTCCCATCCTCACTGCTTTATCTTCATTTGTTTTGTATAACTCCATTTCCCATCCTCACTGCCGCAACTCCCTTGAAAGGATGAAGCATAAATTGGCAAGCGCTTTGATGTTTACCTAGAAAGTCTGGCTCTGAGATCCATATCATCAAGCTGCCTATTTGAAATAAAACCGGGCACACGTTTGCAAAATCATGAAGCACATCATTTACTTTTTAAGCATTAGATGCATTACGAATCTGTAGATGGTCCTTCTTTATCCGATTGACGTTTTAAAGTACCTAAATGTCAGCAGTTCCTTTAAAGTCCATTTTGACTCAGTAATTCCTGCTTCTCTTGCGGG
>JGI24139J26690_1000143_pt1 | contig 9762 bp, 7 predicted proteins | sample BarGraIncu00221A_FD_26690 | JGI IMG/M metagenome (IMG submission 26690)
CGACCGAATGCCCGTGCGAGGTACCGACGACCTGGCACGCCTGGCCGTCTCGATGAACTACATGGCCTCAGAGCTCCAGCACCGGATCAGACAGCTCGAGGAGCTGTCGCGGCTCCAGCAGCGATTCGTGGCCGACGTGTCCCATGAGCTACGGACGCCGCTGACGACTGTACGACTCGCCGCAGATGTCCTCTACGACGCGCACGACGGCTTCCCGCCGTTGGAGAACCGGTCCGCGGTGCTGATGCGTCGGGAGCTGGACCGCTTCGAGGCACTGCTCGCGGACCTGCTCGAAATCTCCCGTTTCGACGCCGGAGCTGCCGAACTGACGCTCGACGAGCAGGATCTGTGCGAACTGGTGCGTGCGGAGGTTGATGCACTGCGTGCCTTGGCGGAGACGCGCGGCGTGGACCTGGTGCTGATGATCCCCGAGACGGGCTGCGGCGCCGACATCGACCAGCGCCGGATCGGTCGGGTGCTGAGGAACCTCCTCACGAACGCCATCGAGCACGGAGAAGGGCGGCCCGTCGAGATCGAGGTCGCGGTGAACCAGACCGCAGCCGCGGTGACGGTACGCGACCACGGCGTCGGCTTCGATGCGAACGACAGCCACAACGTCTTCGAACGGTTCTGGCGAGCTGATCGGGCCAGGGCTCGCAGCCTCGGCGGGACCGGCCTCGGGCTGGCCATCGCTATGGAGGACGTACGGCTCCACGGCGGCAACCTCACGGCCTGGGGGAGACCGATGCGCGGGGCGCAGTTCCGGGTGACCATCCCGCGCCGCCACGGCATCCCCATCGCCTCGTCCCCGTTGCCCCTGGTGCCTAGGGATCTGCCGCGACGCCGTTCGGTGGCCAAGGCGATCGGCAGGGCCGACAAGTGATCCCTCGACGTACGGTGCTCGGCCTGGTGCTCGTACTCGGTCTGCCTGCCGGGTGCGCGACGCTGCCGACGTCCGGTGCTGTCGTCAGCGAGCCGAGACGCTCCCAGGCGTCCGATCCCGGTGGCGCGGCGATCGATCCGGACCCGCCCACCGCGGGAGCCAGCCCCTCGCTCATCATCGATGGCTTCCTCCATGCGATGGCGACGTACCAGCCTGGCTACCCGTTGGCGCGCCAGTACCTCACGACGGCCGCGAAGACGTCGTGGAAACCGGAGTCCGGCGTGCTGGTGTACGCGGATGGGACAGCGCCGACGGTCACCGCGGACAAGGTCACCATGGAGGTGCCGCTCATCGGGATGCTCGGGGCGGACGGGGCCTTCCAAGTCGCGGCGGAGGGGATATGGAGCCACGACTTCGGCCTCGTCAAGGAACAAGGGGAATGGCGGATCAGCAACCCGCAGTCGGGGATCCTGATCTCCCGCTACCTGTTCGCCTCCGGCTTCGTACGTCACGACGTCTTCTTCCTCGACAGCACGCGCACGACACTTGTCCCGGACGCCCGCTACGTGGCGAGGGGCAACCGCTCGCCCGGCACGGTGATGAGGCTGCTGCTGTCGGGCCCCTCCCAGTGGCTGAGCCCGGCCGTCGTGACGGCCGTGCCGTCACCGGCGGTGCTGATCGGCGCCGTCAGCGACAACGGCAGTGGTGAGATCTCCATCCCGCTCTCGGAGGTACCGGCGAGCCTTGCGGAGCGGTCCCTGATGTGTGCACAGATCGCTGAGGTTCTCCGTCAGCTCCCTGACGTGACGGGCTTCCGCCTGACCGCCCAGGGCGCTGCAGTCGACATCACGGAGCAGCGCGCTGACGGGTCGGTGCCGTTTACCATGGCCGACCGGTACGACCCGCTCGCCACGTTGACGAGCCAGCTGTTCGCGATGAGCGATGGCCACCTCGTACGAGCTCCCGACAGCTTTGGCGGTCAGGCACGCGTCGTCAACGGCGACTTCGGCACCCATGCGTGGGACGCCAGTGCCGTGGCCGTCGGCACCGACGGCGTGGATGCCGCTCTCCTCGTTGGCAAACAGATCATCAAGGGCACCGTGGACGGCCAGGGCACCAAGTCGGTGCTTGCGCGCGACGGCCTGCTACGGCCCCAGTTCAGCCGCGACGGGGGGCTGTGGACGATGACGACGTCCGGGGAGGTCTGGCGGATCGATGCCGACCATGCCGTACAGGTCGCGGCTCCTGGACTCCAGGGACGTACCGTCGTGGCGTTCCGGATCTCGCCGGACGGTCAGCGCGTCGCTGTCGTCTCGGACAGGAACGGCACCCGCGACGTCGGACTGCTGCGGATCCAGCACGGGACCAGCTACGTCATCGACGGCTGGCGTTCGGTGCCGCTGCTGCAGGACGCCACGCCGATCGTCGGCGCAGTCGACGTGGGATGGAGCTCGACCACCTCGATCACGGTGCTGGCCGGGGTCGGGCGTCCGGCGGACGTGGTGGAGGTCGACATCGACGGCATCGTCCTGCATGACGACGGCCGCTCCGACACCTGGTCAGCAACGTCGCTGGTCACCTCCGCCCGAGGCTCGCGCAAGGCGGTCGGGGACTCGACAGGTGCCGTGTGGCTCTACCAGGACAGCTTCCGGTGGATCCGGCTCAGCGGCAAGCTTGTCGCCCCCGCCTATCCCGGCTGATCCACAGGCCGCTGATTGTCCACACCCGCGAGGAAATCTGACGCCCAGTCGCTCCTCGCGCACATGGTCCTGGTGTGACGAGTTGGCTGGACACCGCTGCAGACCTTCTGCTCGGGGCGACCTGCCCCGGATGCGCGACGCCCGGGTGGGGGATCTGTCCCGACTGCCGTGAAGAGCTGAGCCGGTCCGGGCCGTTCGAGATCCACCGCCTGCCGGACGGCTTCCCTCGTGCGAGCGCGGCACGGGTGTACGAGGGTCGGGTGCGGCGGCTCATCTCCGCCCACAAGGAGCGTCACGCCCGAGGCGCCACGGCTGTGCTCGGCGCGTTGCTCGCTGAGGCGGTCGCGCATCGAGGAATCGACGGCCCTGTGACGCTCGTGCCGGTCCCTTCGAGCCGAGCCGCAGTACGAGAGCGTGGGTACGACTCCGTACGCCTGCTCGCCGAAGCAGCGGCGCGCATGCTGTTAGGCGAAGGGAGCCAGGTGAGGGTCGTATCGGTCCTGCGGCACGTCCGGGTCCTGGAGGACCAGGCCTCACTCGACACGGCCGGACGGTGGGAGAACCTCGAGGGCGCGATGGTGGCGCGCCCGCTCAAGGGTTCGGTGACTGGTCGTCGATGACGTGTGCACCACCGGAGCGACCCTCGCGGAGGCGTGCCGTGCGCTGGTGGCCGCGGGTGCCGTGGACTGCCAGGCCGCGACGATCAGTGCGACGGTGCTGCGGCACGACCGCCGGACACAGAACTCGGCCGGCCCGGCGACTGCCGGACCGGCCGAGTCCATCGACGGCTTCTAGACCGCGATCTCACCCTTTTCTCCGGTGCGAATGCGGACTACTTCATCTACGGTCGTGACCCAGATCTTGCCGTCACCGATCTCGCCTGTACGGGCGGCGGCGGCGATCACGGCCACGACTTCGTCGGCGCCCTTGTCGGTCACGAGGATCTCGACCTTGACCTTGAGCACGAAGTCGATCGTGAACTCTTCGCCGCGGTAGATCTCACTGTGGCCGTGCTGGCGGGCGTACCCGGAGGACTCGCTGACGGTCATGCCGCTGACGCCGTGCTTGGCGAGAGCGAGCTGGACATCGGCGAGCTTGTGGGGCTGGACGATGGCGGTGACGAGCTTCATGCCTTGACCTCCTCCGGCTTGGAAGCCGGGATCACGAGACGCTGGTTGACGCGGTAGGTGGTGTAACGAACGCTCGACAGGTCGTAGGCGACCTCAGCGTGCTCCTCGAGGTCGATGCCGTCGAGCTCTGCCTGCGGGGCGACACGGATCTTCATGACCGCCTTCAGGAACAAGCCGATGAGCAGCGTCACAATTGCGGAGTAGATGAGCACCGAGAACGCCCCGATGGCCTGCTTGCCGAGCTGGGTGAACCCGCCGCCGTAGAACAGGCCGTTGATGGCGTTAGGAGCCTTGTCGCTGGCCAGCAAGCCGATGAGCAGAGTTCCCGTGAGGCCACCAACCAGGTGGACGCCCACGACGTCGAGCGAGTCGTCGTAGCCGAACTTGAACTTCAGTCCGACTGCGAGGGCGCACAGGATGCCCGCGGCGACACCGACGACGATCGCGCCGATGGGGGTCACCGCCGCACAAGCCGGCGTGATCGCGACCAGTCCCGCCACGACGCCCGAGGCTGCACCCAGGGAGGTGAAGTGGCCGTCGCGGATACGCTCTGTGGCGAGCCACGCGAGCATGGCCGCGGACGTGGCGACCAGGGTCGTGACCCACGCGTGGGACGCGGTGCCGTTGGCACCGAGCGCGGAGCCGGCGTTGAAGCCGAACCAGCCGAACCACAGGATACCGGCGCCGAGCATGACGAGGGTCATGTTGTGCGGCCGCATGGGCTTGGAACCGAAGCCGATGCGCGGCTTGAGGACGATCGCCATCATCAGCGCCGCGATGCCGGCGTTGATGTGGATCGCCGTGCCACCCGCGAAGTCGATCACGCCGATCTTGTTGGCGATCCAGCCGCCCTTGTCGGCGGCGAAGCCGTCGAAGGCGAAGACCCAGTGGGCGGCCGGGAAGTAGACCAGCGTCGCCCACAGGATGGTGAAGAGGATCCACGACGGGAACGTCATGCGATCGGCCACCGCGCCGGAGACCAGGGCGACGGCGATGATGGCGAAGCCGGCCTGGAATGCGACGAATGCCATCGCCGGGATCGTCCCGGCCGTCGCGGCCCCCATCGCACCGTGGAGGCCGAGCAGCGGGATCGGGTTGCCGATGATGCCGGCGCCGCCTACAGAGTTCCCGAAGGCCATTCCGTAGCCGTACAGGGCCCAGAGGACTCCGACCGTGCCCATCGTGACGAAGCTCATCATGATCATGTTGAGCGTGCTGTTGGCGCGGACCATGCCGCCGTAGAACATGGCGAGACCGGGCGTCATCAGCAGCACTAGGCAGCGCTGGCGAGGACCCAGGCAGTGTCGCCACCGGAGATCTCGAGAAGTGTCATGTCCCGAATTTCGGGTGAACTGGTTACGGGGTGACGCGCCCACTGTTACGGCCGTGTCACACGATGGGCCCTTCGTGTAACGACTTGTCGCATCGACCTTGGCTCCCTACGCTGTGAGGCGGCTGAGGACTTCCTTCGAATCGCTCACGATCCTGGTTCGGACGCTGGTTCCGTACTAGCCTCGATTTATGGCACCGCCGGTACGTCTCGGGGTCTTCCCGACGCGGCCCAGGGGTGCCATTCGCGTCTCGTCATCGGGGCTCGCTCAGCGGGCGCCAGATAGGGGAGGAACCATGGATGTCGTCGTTGCATCGCGTCATTGCCAGCTCACCGATGCGTTCCGGGATCACGTCAGCGAGAAGCTGAACAGCCTGGAGAAGCTCAAAGAGCGCATCATCAGAGCCGAGGTCATGGTCACCTGTTCCGAGGCCAAGCGGCAGCCTGAGCAAGCGGTCCGCGTGGAGATCACGCTGAACGGTAAGGGACCTGTGGTTCGAGCGGAGGCAGCCGCGGACGACAAGATGGTGGCCTTCGAGCACGCGCTGACCGGCTGAAGACTCAGCTTCTTCGAGCCTCCGACCGGCGCAAGGTGCATCGTGGCCTCCGCGGAGGCGCGTCGGTCAAGGCGCTCGAACCGGCACCGGTCGAGGCGACGATCGAGGACACCGACGTTCGTACCGTCGCAGGCATCGAAGTACATGGCGACGGGCCACTGGTCGTACGGGAGAAGAACTTCACCTCTCTGCCCCTCACCCTCGCCCAGGCACTCGACGAGATGGAGCTNGTCGGCCACGACTTCTTCCTNTACCTCGATGCNNNNTCNAGCCAGCCGAGCGTCGTCTACCGGCGCAAGGCGTACGACTACGGCGTGATCCACCTTGANGTGGAGGCCACCGTCTGATCGNTGAGAGCCGCGGTCCGGGTTCGNNCGGACGCGCTCCGGTCGCCACTACCATGTACGAGGACCCCGGCACCTCGGGGAGGAAGTGGGACTTCGNGTGGATTTGCTCGACAGGATGCTGCACATCGGCGAGGGCCGTCAGCTCAAGAAGCTTCAGGCGGTAGCTCGCCAGGTCAACTCCATCGAGGACGACTACACGTCCATGTCCGATGAGGACCTACGCGGCCAGACGACCGATCTCCGNCAGCGTCACGACAACGGCGAGTCGCTCGACTCGTTGATGCCGGAGGCGTTCGCCACGGTGCGCGAGGCGTCGACCCGTGTGCTGGACAAGCGCCACTTCGACGTACAGATCATGGGCGGCGCGGCACTGCACTGGTGCAACATCGCGGAGATGAAGACCGGCGAGGGCAAGACCCTCGTGGGCGTTCTCCCGTCCTANCTCAACGCGCTNACCGGCAAGGGCGTCCACATCGTCACCGTCAACGACTACCTGGCGCAGTTCCAGTCGGAGCAGATGGGTCGTATCCACCACTTCCTGGGCATGGATGTCGGCGCGATCCTCGCCCACATGGACCCGCCGGCGCGGCGCGTGGCCTACGCGGCCGACGTCACGTACGGCACGAACAACGAGTTCGGCTTCGACTATCTGCGCGACAACATGGCGCTCTCGATGGAGGACTGCGTCCAGAGGGGCCACTACTTCGCCATCGTCGACGAGGTGGACTCGATCCTCGTCGACGAGGCCCGTACCCCGTTGATCATCTCCGGCCCGGCCGAAGACACCATCAAGTGGTACCCGGAGTTCGCCCGGCTCGTGAAGCGGCTGCAGCGCGACAGGCACTACGAGGTCGACGAGAAGAAGCGCACCGTCGCGATCATCGAGGAAGGCATCTCGGTGGTCGAGGACCGCCTCGGCATCGACAACCTGTACGAGTCGGAGAACACGCCGCTGATCTCCTACCTCAACAACGCGATCAAGGCCAAGGAGCTGTTCAAGCGCGACAAGGACTACGTCGTGATGGACGGCAACGTGCTGATCGTCGACGAGCACACCGGTCGTACGCTCGACGGCCGCCGCTACAACGAGGGCCTGCACCAGGCGCTCGAGGCGAAGGAGGGCGTGCAGATCAAGGAGGAGTACCAGACCCTCGCGACGATCACGCTCCAGAACTTCTTCCGCATGTACCGCAAGCTCTCGGGCATGACCGGCACCGCCAAGACGGAGGAGTCGGAGTTCCAGAAGATCTACGGCCTGGGCGTCATCCCGATCCCCACGAACCAGCCGATGATCCGCGTGGACCAGAAGGACCTGATCTACCGCACCGAGGACGCGAAGTTCAACGCGATCGTCGACGACATCACCGATCGCCACGAGGCCGGTCAGCCGGTGCTCATCGGTACCGCGTCGGTCGCGAAGTCGGAGACGTTGTCCAGGCTCCTGGTACGGGCAGGCATCCCTCACGAGGTGCTCAACGCCAAGCAGCATGCCCGTGAGGCGGCTGTCGTCGCCCTCGCGGGCCGCAAGGGCGCCGTCACGGTGGCCACCAACATGGCCGGCCGCGGTACGGACATCATCCTCGGCGGCAACCCCGAGTTCCTGGCCGATGCGGTGCTGCGCGAGCGCGGCCTGGATCCGGTCGAGAACTCCGAGGAGTACGAAGCGGAGTGGGCCGAGACCTTCGAACGCATCAACTCCCAAGTCGCCGACGAGCACGAGGAGGTCGTCGACGTGGGCGGTCTGTACGTGATCGGCTCCGAGCGGCACGAGTCGCGCCGCATCGACAACCAGCTGCGCGGCCGTTCCGGTCGTCAGGGTGACCCGGGCGAGAGCCGTTTCTTCCTGTCGCTGGGCGACGACCTCATGCGCCTGTTCAAGAGCGACATGGTCGACTGGTTCATGCGGGCGCTCAAGGTGCCCGACGACGTGCCGATCGAGGACAAGCGGATCACGAAGATGATCCAGAGCGCCCAGGAGCAGGTCGAGGCGCAGAACTTCGAGATGCGCAAGAACGTCCTCAAGTACGACGACGTGATGAACCGGCAGCGTCACGCCATCTACTCCGACCGTCGGTCGGTGCTGGAAGGCGCCGACGTCGAGGAGAAGCTGCGCGCGACGGTGACCCGTGTGGTCACCCAGTTCGTCGAGAACGCGACCCAGGGGTTCGAGGAGGACTGGGACCTGGAGCAGCTGTGGCTGGATCTCAAGCAGCTCTACCCGGTCTCGCTCGACCGCGCCTCGTACGAGGACCACGACGTCACCACCGAGCAGCTCGTGGCCGACTTCACGGCCGATGCGCAGAAGGCGTACGACACGCGTGAGGAGGCCCTCACGCCCGACGTCATGCGTGAGCTCGAGCGGCGCGTGCTGCTCACGGTGCTCGACCGGAAGTGGCGCGAGCACCTGTACGAGATGGACTACCTCCGCGAAGGCATCGGGCTGCGGGCGATGGCCCAGCGCGACCCGCTCATCGAGTACCAGCGCGAGGGCGGCGTGATGTTCCAGGCGATGATGGACTCCTTCATGGAGGAGGTCGTCGGCTACCTGTTCAACCTGCAGGTGGAGGCCGTACCGCAGGCGGCTCCGGTCGTCGACGCCGACGGCGCCCCGGTCGACCTTCTCGCGGCGGTCAGGCGCTACCACGACTCCGAGCTGGAGGCCGAGGCAGCCGCAGCCCGCAAGCAGCTGCACATCGGCGCTCAGGGGCTCACCGACACGACGCCCAAGAGCCAGAAGAAGCCGGCGAAGAGCAAGGCTGAGCCCAAGGCGGCGCCGGAGCCTGCGGAGTCCGACGAGGACGAGCCGATGGTCGCCGCGGCAGCAACCCGCACGCCAACACCTCGTACAGCCCGGCCCGGCACCCAGGGGCGGCGCAACAAGAAGCGCCGCTGAGCCCTCAGGGCCCGACGACCAGCGCCGTACAGCGCCAGCGGTCACGACGCTTGTCGAGCCTGTACGCCGCAGCGGCGTAGCCGCGGCCCCGCTGTAGCCGCAACGTCACCTCGTACGAGCCGCGCCCAGTGAGCTGGAGCCGGATCGAGGCGACGGTGGGCGGCGTGCGGCGGTAGGCCCGGCTGGCATCGGCGAGCACCTTGAGCGGCGGGTCGTCCAGCCAGCGACTGAGCTGGAGCGGCGGTCGCGATCCCGCCAGCACCTCCGCGATGACGCGGGCAAGCGCAGCCGACATCCGGCGGACCTCCACCGGGATGTCCTCGCCGACCGGTTCCGGCATCCCGGCGTCATCGGTCTCGAACGGCAACGTGGGCTGGCTGAGCCAGTGATGTGTGCTGTCGCCGGCGAGATCGTCCCAGCGCCAGGCGGGTGCACGGACTCCGACGCGCAGCACGTGGCAGCGGGCGAGGTCGGGGGTGAGCAGGGGTGCGGCGTTGACCATGGCTCCACGCTGCACCGTGTGAAGCCCTCAGCGCCAGCACTTCTTGCCTGAGCTGTGGATAACCCCGCGCCTAGGGGGAGAAGAGCAACAGAAGCCCACCCACGGTGTAGACGACCATGACGCTGAGCAGGGGCAGCTGGGCTCGGCGCATCGCCTCGGGCCGGAGCAGGGCGACCGCCCGGTCATGAGCAACGATGACTCCGAGCACGTGACCGCCGACGATGAACAGCAACTGCGCGACCGCCGTCACGGTCGGGTAGGTGAGCGGGGTGGCGACGACCCCGTTCTCCGCGAGTCCGAGCACGTTCCACCCTTGCCCGAGCGGATCCGCGAGCTGGATGACCGTGCGCTGCCCCTCGATGACGAGCAGGGTGAGGTAGTGACCCAGGGCGTAGCCGGCGACGATCGGTACGAGCCCGA
>JGI24139J26690_1000145_pt1 | contig 9693 bp, 9 predicted proteins | sample BarGraIncu00221A_FD_26690 | JGI IMG/M metagenome (IMG submission 26690)
CCGCCAGCCGCCGGCGAAGCGTGCACGACCACCGTGGTGGTCACGGTGCGGGTGGGCCGGGGGGTCGGCGCGAGCTTGGGGGCAACGACAGGGGCCGCGGCATAGGCGGCAGCCTTGGCCATAGCCTTCACGTTGGCCTTGTGCGCCGTGTTGTCAGCCGCGAGTCCGGTGACCAGACCGGTCCCGACGATCGCGGCGGCGGTGAGGCCGCCGGTCATGACGGACAAGGTGCTCAAGGTCAAGTCGCGAGACCTGGTGGGGCGGGGCATCTGGGTCCTCCAATAGATCGAGAGATGCCACAGTGGCCCGCCGGACTGCAAGGCCGCCTCAGGCTGGCGTTAAGAAACCCTCAAGACCCGAAGAAAGGCCCGAACTCCTGCGATCGGGTCCCCGACGCAGCTGATGAGCTTCCCGCGGTGCTCTGGCTCCCGATGGGATTGGTTGGATCCCCCAGAACCATTGTCACTAAAAGAAACTGGGGTCAAAGACATGCGCGAGGACGGCGGTGACCAGAGGCCCTGGTGTGTCACACAGGATCGACTCGCCCTGCCCAGGCCGAGTAAGAGCGCGAAGGCGTCTTGACCTTGATTTGAGGTTCTCGCGAGGTGCCCATAGGGCTCAGCCAGTGACTATGACCTCGGGAACCCAGCCAAGGGGACCTTCCTTACGTAGTCAGGAGCACACACCAATGAACCGTATTACCCCAAGCACGCTGCGCCGTCTTCCGCCGCGCACCACGGTCATCAGCGGCGCTGCCCTTGGTCTGGTTGCGGGAGTTGCCGTCTACGGCGCCGTCTCCTCATCGGCTGAGGCGACGACGCACACGGCGTTCAAGGCCAAGGCTCCGGTGGCCGCCGCACATGCCAGCGCCGCGAACTGCGCAGCGACCGAAAAGCTTGAGAAGGGCGTCTGCGTCGTTCACGTCGCGCGCACCGTCGTCATGCCGCCTTCAGCGGCCGACATCGCTGCGGACGCCAAGGCGGCACCAGCGGGCGGCACCGGCAGCGACGCCATGAAGGCGGCCGCTGCCAAGCACGCCGCCTTCCTGAAGGCGGAGACCAGCACCCATGGCGGCACCGAATCCAGTGACCACGCTGACGGCGACGCCAACGACAGCGGGACGGGTACACCCACCCCGGCATCGGCACCGGCCCCGACCACGGCTCAGATTTCGAGCATCGCGACGCCGGTTCCGACGGCGACTCCCTGACGCGCACACTGAGCGTTGGTCACCGTGGGCCACGGTCCGGGGTCGTCGAACTGACGACCCCGGACCATGGCCGGCGGCGTCGAACTCGGGAACCGTTCTTAACGTGTTCGTCTCCGGAGGGGTTCGGCCTGAGGGACACCAAAGGTGACCACCGCGAGCATGCCGCCGAACTGAGAGCTGCCGATCACCAACTCCCCCCCGGCAGCGATCGCGGCTCTGCGAACGATGTCCAGACCCAGACCGGTGGAGTCTGCAGTGCTGTGGCCGCGCATCGCGACATCCGCGCCCCCCGCCCCCGGCCCGGCATCGGCGACCTCGAGTCGCACCCTCTGCGCATCGCTGATGGTCAGGGACACCGCAAAGTCGGTCCCATCCGGAGTGTGGGCAAAGACGTTGTCCACCAGTGCGTCGACCACATCCACGAGGTCAGCGCCATCCATGCTCACCGGTGTGGGCTCCGACGGGATCGAGACCGCGAGGTCGCGGCCCTGGTCGGCTGCCAACGCGGACCAGAAGGCAACTCGGTCGGCCACCACGCTCGCGGCGTCACACGAGCGCCCCACCGTGCTGCGCACCGGCCGCCGTGCATCCTTGACGACGGCGTCGACCGTGCGCTCGAGGTGGGCGATATGGGTGCGGAGACGATCTGCGAGCTCCCCCTCGGTGACTGCCTCTGCGTCCAGGCGCAACGCGGTCACCGGTGTCCTCAGCCGATGCGACAGATCGGCCACCGCCTCCCGTTCGGCGCTCAGCAGCTGACCGATTCGGTCGGCCAGCCGGTTGAGCGCCGTGCCCAGCTCAACGGTCTCCACGGGCCCGCGCAGAACTGCCCGTGCGTCCAGCTCTCCCTCTCGCAGCCGGTGCGCGACGGCGGCGAGCTCCGAGACCGGGGCACTGACCCGGCGGCCCAGCAGATCGGCCGCCACTACCGCGAGAACCATCAGCACCGCGCCCAGGCCGGCGAAGGTGAGCCATGCCGTGGCCACCCCCTCCTGCAGGAGGCTGTTGACGACCGCTGTACGCACGACAAAGACACCTCGATCGCCGGTGCGGACGAACACCACCACCTGGGCGCTCTTGTCCCCCATCTGGATGAACGAGCTACCCGCACGTGCGCGCTTGACGACGTCTGCGTTCGAGGCCGCCGACTCAGGCGGGGCGGTGCCAATCAGCCGCCCGTCAGGCATCACCACGGACGTCGCCCGCGTCGAGACCTGGTTGAGGTCATCCACCAGGGTCTTGAGCTGGCTCTCGTCCTGAACTCCGGCCACGAGCGTGGCGACCCCTTGCGCCTCCTGGCTGGCTCCGGCAATGGCACGGTCCTCAGCGAGGGTACGAACCAGCATTGCCAGCGGGATCAAGAAGGCGATGATGACCGCCGACGTCGTGGCGGCCACCAGCAACGAGATCGTCCGGCGCATCAATGACCACTAGACGCATCGTCAGGGGCTGCGAGCCGAACCCCCACACCGCGGACACTGTGCAGGTAGCGCGGATCCGCTGCCGTCTCGCCGAGCTTGCGCCGCAACCAGGACAGGTGCACGTCGACGGTGCGGTCGCCTCCGCCGTACGTCTGGCGCCACACGTCCGCGAGCAGCTCACGCTTGGTGACCACCTCTCCGGGCCGCTGTGCCAGGGCCAGCAGGAGGTCGAACTCCTTGCGCGACAGGTCGATGGGCTGCCCGTCGAGGCTGACCTGACGCGTGAGCGCGTCGATCATCAGACCGCCCACGACCAACGGGCCCTCAACGACCGCGGAGCCGCTGCGGCGAAGAACGGCACGAAGCCGGGCCTCGACCTGCTCGATCCCGAAGGGCTTGACCACGTAGTCGTCGGCGCCGCCATCAAGGGCCTTGACCATGTCTGCATCGTCGTCGCGTGCCGTGATGATGATCACCGGCACGTCGCTGACCGCCCGAAGCATCGCGAGAACCTGCAGCCCGTCGATGTCCGGAAGCCCGAGGTCCAGCAGCACGACATCGGGTGCGATGTCGACGGCGGCTTCCAACCCGGCCATGCCGGCGTTGCAGCTGGTCACCACGTGACCGAGGTCGCCAAGTGCCCGGGTGATCGCAGACCTGATGCTGGCGTCGTCCTCGATCAACAAGATTGTTGCCACGAGAGCACGCTACGCCGTTTGGAGTTGCTGGTTCTTCCAGCTTCTTGTCGCGAAGATGACACAGTGACGACATGGTGATGAACCTGCGCTCCGTAGGAGCCGCCGCGGCGATCTGGCTCGCCGCGGTCGGCGGCGTGTCCGCCACCGCCTGGTTCGCCATCGACAGAGCAGGCCGGGACATCACCGACGGGAGCGCCAAGGCTTTGCCCTCCTCGCCCCTGAGCACCCCGACGCTTGACCCCCAGACGGCGGGGAGCTCACCCAGACCCACGGCCTCCGCGAAGCCCTCGGCAATCCAGAAACGCACGGCAGCCCCGACGCCCGCTGCGACCGCGACGGCGCCGCCAGCCACAGTGACCCCGACACCTCCATCGCCGGCAGCAGCCGCGGCATCCACCCCGCAGGACCGAACCATCAGCGTGAACGGCGGGCTGGTCTCCGTGCGCTGCACCGGCGCCGCGATCCAGCTTCGGATCGCGCAGCCCGAGTACAACTGGCACGTGTATGTCGATACATCCAGTCCGCAGCAGATCAACGTGAGCTTCCAAACCGGCGAAGAGGAAAACCGGAGCAGGACTCAGGTGAGTGCGGTATGTACGAACGGCTCTCCGGCGCTCACAGTCACGAACGGGTAGAAAGCGCGTCAGTGACATTGGCACCGGGGTTATTGAGAACCGATTCATCAATAGCGCGCGTCGTTAGCCGCACTCATCGCTGTGCTCACAACAGGTCAACGGTTCTGCCGACGACAGGTCAGGCGAGGGAAGCCACCGCAGCCGCGACGGCCGGGGCCACCCGTTCGTCGAAGACGCTCGGCACGATCTCCAACGCGTTCGGCTCGGCCACCAGCGAAGCGATAGCCCGCGCCGCGGCCAGCTTCATCACCTCGGTGATCTGCGCAGCGCCGGAGTCGAGAGCCCCCCGGAACAGCCCTGGGAAGGCCAACACGTTGTTGATCTGGTTCGGGAAGTCCGAACGCTTGTTGATCTGGTTCGGGAAGTCCGAACGCCCCGTGGCGATGACCTCCGCGTGCCGGGCCGCGACGAGCGGGTGAACCTCAGGGTCGGGGTTGGCCAGGGCGAAGATGATGGCGCGCGGCGCCATACCGGCAATGTCCTGCTCGGCCACCTGCCCACCGGACACACCCACGAACACATCCGCACCCACCAGAGCCTGCCCCAGCGAACCGGACAGACCACGCGGGTTCGTGGTGGCNGCAAGGCGATGCTTGTGCTCGACCAGATCGGTACGAGTGGGAGAGATGATCCCGCGCGAGTCGCACACCACCACGTCCCGGATCCCCGCCAGGAGCATGATCTTGGCGACCGCCACGCCGGCGGCCCCTGCGCCCTGGACCACCACCCGCAAGGTGGCCAGGTCCTTGTCCACCACGGCAGCCGCATTCATCAGTGCAGCCAAGACCACGATCGCCGTGCCGTGCTGGTCGTCATGGAACACCGGGATGTCCAGCCGCTCACGCAGCCGACGTTCGATCTCAAAGCACCGCGGCGCCGAGATGTCCTCCAGGTTGATCCCGCCATAGGTCGGCGCAAGACGCACGATGGTCTCAACGAGCTCCTCGACCGTGCCCGTCTCCAGGCACACCGGCACGGCATCGACCCCGGCGAAGTGCTTGAACAGCACCGCCTTGCCCTCCATCACTGGCAACGCAGCCAGCGGGCCGATATCGCCCAGACCGAGCACCGCAGTGCCATCGGTGATCACCGCGACCGTGTTGCCTCGGGCTGTGTACCGGGCGGCCAGCGACGGGTCAGTGGCAATGGCCCGCGAGACCTCGGCAACCCCGGGGGTGTACAGCAGAGCCAGGTCGGCCCGGTCGCGCAACGCCTTGGTGGGCACGACCTCGATCTTGCCGCCCTCGTGCACCAAAAACGCGGGGTCGGCCGGGTCAAAGCTGAATGACACGGGGTATGACGGATTGGCAGTCATGGTCAAGATCACCTGTTCGACGGGAGCGGGCACACCTGAAAGGCATCATCTACATGCAGGGAGAAGCCAGGGTGTCGGCTATATCAACGCGTCGCGGGGGGTGTCCCGCAGACAGACATGCTCTCACATCAAGGCGCCTTTGAATACCATGGCCGTGAGAGTGACTCTGATTTGTCACTAAAGCGTGACGTCTCAAGCGTGTGAGGCTCATCGCATTGACCCTCCCGTGGTGGCAAGATGCTTTGATCAAGTCAGTCCAGCTTCTGTGGAAGGAATACTCCTGATGGCCAGACGTCTCTCACCCGTGGTCACCCTCACGGCCGGCGCTGCAATCGTGGGCCTGGCTCTGAGCGCCTGCGGTTCCAGCTCGCTGTCCACCCCGACCACCTCCGGCAGCACGCCGGCGGCGTCGCAGGCCGCGGATCCCGCTCTTGTGGCCAAGCTGCCGGCCAAGATCAAGACGGCCGGCCAGATCGTGGTGGGCACCGACGCGACCTATGCCCCCAACGAGTTCCTCGCCGCCGACGGCAAGACGGTCCAGGGCATGGACGTCGACCTGTTCAACGCCGTCATGCAGAAGTTCGGCGTCAAGGTCGTATGGCAGCCGGCCAACTTCGACTCGATCATCCTCGGCGTCGACAGCGGCAAGTACGACGTCGGCGTCTCGAGCTTCACCATCAACCCCGACCGCAAGAAGCAGGTCAACATGGTGAGCTACTTCAACGCCGGCACCCAGTGGGCGGTGCTGAAGGGCAACCCCAAGAAGGTCGACCCCGAGAATGCATGCGGCCTGAGCATCGGCGTCCAGAAAGGCACCGTCCAGATCGACGACCTCACCGCACGCAGCAAGAAGTGCACCGACGCAGGCAAGAAGCCGATCACCCAGATCGTCGAGCAGGCCCAGTCCAAGGTCACGGCTGACGTCGTCAGCGGCAAGGCCGCCGCCATGCTGGCCGACTCCCCCGTCGGCCTGTATGCCGTCAAGCAGACCAGCGGCCAGCTCGAGGCGCTCGGCAAGATCTACGCCGCCGCACCGTACGGCTTCGTCATCCCCAAGTCCGAGACCGCCTTCGCCCAGGCCATCGCTGACGCACTCACCTCGCTCAACAGCACTGGCGACTACAAGAAGGCCCTCAGCACCTGGGGCAACGACAGCGGAGCTATCAGCACCTTCGCCGTCAACCCGTGAGCGCACCAGCCTCTGCCGAGCGACCGGGCCTCATCGCGGCCCGGTCGGTACGGCACCCATGGCGGTGGGTCGCCTTGGCGTTCATTGCGATAGTCGTCGCGATGATGCTCAGCTCTTTCATCACCAACAAGCGCTGGGACTGGAGCTTCGCCCTCCAGATCATGAACCAGAAACCCGTAATTGACGGCCTGTGGAAGGGCACGATCATCGGCACGGTCGGCGCGATGATCATCGGCGTGAGTATGGGCATCGTCATCGCGATCATGCGGCTCTCGGAGAACCCCGTCCTGAAGTGGGTTGCTTTTGGCTACACCTGGTTCTTTCGCGCCATCCCCCGCTATGTGTTGCTGGCAATCCTCGGCAGCGGCGTCGGCTACCTCTACAACACGCTTCAGATCGGTGTTCCCTTCGGCCAGCAGTTCGCCCATGCCCTGGGGCTCAGCTCGGGCCTGACCTTCTTCAGCCTCGACATCAACACGCTGTCCAACAGCATCATCGCCGGCATCGTCGGCCTGGGGCTGTCCGAGGCGGCCTACATGGCCGAGATCGCCCGAGCCGGCATCTTGTCCGTCGACATCGGCCAGGCCGAGGCGGCCGAAGCACTTGGCATGAGCAGCGGCAAGACCATGCGCCGGATCGTCCTGCCCCAGGCCATGCGGGTCATCGTGCCCCCCACCGGCAACGAGGCCATCGCCATGGTCAAGGACACCTCGCTGCTGATCGCCATCCCGATCATCGCCGAGCTCTTCTACCAGACGAGCGCCATCGGCGTCCGGACTCTGCGGATCATGCCTGCCTACGTCGCCGCGACCTTGTGGTATCTCATCATCTGCAGTGTCCTGATGGTCGGCCAGTACTACCTGGAGCGGCATTACGGTCGCGGCTTCGGCGAGAAGAAACCCAAGAACAAGCGGTTTGCCCGTGGCGCCGGGATGGGCGGGGCGTGATGTCTGCTCCCGTCCAAGACACGAACGCTGACACCGATACCGCAATGCCACTGGTGCACGCCGTCAACGTGATGAAGTCCTTCCACGACGTCCAGGTCCTCATGGGCATCGACCTGGACGTGCGCAAGGGGCAGGTGATCTGCCTGCTCGGCCCTTCGGGCTCGGGCAAGACCACGTTCCTGCGCTGCATCAACCAGCTCGAGACCGTCGACGGCGGCCGCATCTGGGTCGACGGCGACCTGATGGGTTATGAGGAGCGGGCGGGCAGGTTGCACCGCCTCAGCGGCAAGGCGATCGCTGAGCAACGTCGAGAGATCGGCATGGTCTTCCAACGGTTCAACCTCTTCCCGCACAAGACCACCCTCGAGAACATCATGGAGGCGCCGATCCAGGTCAAGGGCGAGAGCAAGGTCAAGGCCCGCGAGCGCGCGCTCGCCCTGCTGGCGCGAGTTGGCCTGGCGGACAAGCCCTCTGCCTATCCGGCCCAGCTCTCCGGTGGCCAGCAGCAGCGGGTCGCCATCGCCCGCGCCCTGGCCATGCAGCCCAAGCTCATGCTCTTCGACGAGCCCACCTCGGCCCTGGACCCCGAGCTCGTCGGTGAGGTTCTCGCCGTGATGCGAGAGCTTGCCAACGAGGGCATGACCATGATCGTGGTGACCCATGAGATGAGCTTCGCCCGCGAAGTCGCCGATCACGTGGTGTTCATGGACGGCGGGGTGGTCGTCGAGGAGGGCGACCCCAAGTCGGTCATCAACAACCCTCAACATGAGCGCACCAAGTCGTTCCTAAGCCGGATGCAGGCCGAGCCCCAGGCCGTCGAGCACGTGCCCGAGTCGCTGGAGGAAGCTATCATCGCCGAAGAACGCCATCTTCAGGAGCTACCTGAAGTCCACGAGCTCGACGGAGATGAATGACACAGCGCAAGTTCGGAATCGCCCGCGTGCACGGTCGATCCATGGAGCCCACCCTGCATGAGGGAGACCGGCTCCTGGTTCTCTACGGCGCGCGCCCCCGATGCGGGCGGCTTGCCGTCGTCCGCCTGCCCAACGACGCTGCGGGCATCCCGCGCCCGCTGGCCGTCAAGCGCCTCACCCGCCGCGACCCCGAGGGCGGCGACGGCTGGTGGGTCGAACGGGACAACCCCAGGGAGGGCCTCGACTCGTGGACGGTCGGCGCAATCCCGGCCGCAGGCATACGGGCCCGAGTGCTTCTGCGGGTGCCTGACCGGTTTCACTTTCCGGTCCCTGCTCGCTTGCGATGACCGCGCCGGGTATGTTCGTCGGCGTACCCAAGAACGCTAATCGAAGGGACCACCAGATGTTCAAGCGATTGTTTGCCGCTCCGGTTCAGGTCAGCGCCCACTGCGACCTACCCTGTGGCATCTACGACCCTGCCCAGGCCAAGATCGAGGCCGAGTCCGTCAAGGCCTGCATGGTCAAGGCGGCCGCCTCCGGCGACGCAGACTTCAAGGCACGCGCCCTCAGCATCAAAGAAGAGCGCTCCGACCTGGTCAAACACCACCTGTGGGTGTTGTGGACCGACTACTTCAAGCCCCCGCACTTCGAGAAGTACCCGCAGCTGAACACCCTGTTCAACGAGGCCACCAAGCTCGCCGGGGCCGGTGGCACCAAGTCCTCGTGGGATGTTGGCGTCGCCGACCAGCTGCTGGCCAAGATCGACGAGATCGCCGTGGTCTTCTGGGAAACCAAGAAAGCCGCCTGAGCCTCTTAGGCCTCTGACCTGCACGTTCCACCCACCGGTCGCCCTCTCGGTCCTCCCAGAGTCCTTGGGGGGACTGAGAACGGCGTCGATGATGGACCGGGTGCGGTCGTCGTCGCCGGGCCAAAGGTGCGCATACGTCCGCAGTGTGACCACGGCCGAGGCGTGTCCCAGAACCATCTGCACCTGCTTGACCGACGCTCCCCCAGCGATCAACGCACTGGCGTAAGAGTGGCGCAGCGCGTGAGCCGTAGCCTCGACCTTGGCCACCTCCGCCGCGGCGTTCCAGAGCGGCTTCCACTGCCTATAGGTCAACGGCTGACCCAGCGCGTTCACGAACAGCGGGCCCGACTTCCGACCCCCCGCTTTGAGGTACGCGGCCAGCGCGTCGATGACGGTCTGGCCGACAGGGACCGTCCGACCCGAAGACTTGGACTTCGGCGGGGTCAGCTCACCCGATTGCGCTCTCTGGCGCTCGACCCGGATCGTCCGCCGCAGGAAATCGACGTCGGACACCTCCAGCCCGAGTAGCTCACCGATCCGCAGACCNNNNCTCNGC
>JGI24139J26690_1000146_pt1 | contig 9660 bp, 5 predicted proteins | sample BarGraIncu00221A_FD_26690 | JGI IMG/M metagenome (IMG submission 26690)
TCTGAAAAGATGCTCTTTAAACTGATCGAAGAGATGCCTGTGGGAGTGATCGTTCATAATGAGAACAGGGAAATACTTAAAGCGAATAAAGTTGCAGCAAGCCAATATTCTTATCTCAGTGAAACAGAGATGAAGGGTAAGATTTTCCCTGAAACATCTTTAACAGCCGATAATGATTATTATTCAAAAAACCTTGGCGGATCATTCAATCCTGACCAATTTGTTATTATTAAAAAAGAGATCGGAGAACTTGTTCTTTACAGAAACAGTATTCCTGTGATGTTTCTCGGAGAAGAAGCTATAATGGAGATACTGATTGATGTAACCATGCTTGAGTCTGCCCGAAAAGAAGAAGCCAAGGCTAATGAGGCAAAATCAGAATTTCTTGCNAGGATGAGTTATGAGATCAGGACTCCGCTAAATGGGATCATAGGCATTACAGATGTTCTTAGAAAATATTATCTTACTCCTGAAGCAAAAGAAATAGTGGGCCTCCTGCACCGTTCAACAGAGGTTCTCCTGAGTATAATAAATGATATCCTCGATTTTTCAAGAATTGAATCAGGGAAAATGATACTCGATGAGGTTCCGTTTAATTTAAGGGAGGAGATAACTTATTGCATAGATCTGGCAAAAACCAACATAGTCACTAGCGATCTGAAGTTACTTTGCACTGTCGATGACAATGTTCCGGAGAGTATCATAGGCGACCCTTTCAGACTGAGACAAGTTCTGACAAACCTCATAAACCACTCGGTACGGAATACTGAAAAAGGGAAAATACACCTGAAATGTATGCTTAAAAACAGCAATAACGGGGTTATAACTCTTGGATTCGACTTGCTCGATACCGGTATAAGTTTCGACAAAGCAAGTCTTAAAAAAATCTTTGGCGATTTTGTAAATATTGAATCCAAAAAAGTCAGAGCAAATGATGAATCGGAGTTTGGAACGATATTGTCAAAACAGCTAGTTGAACTGATGGGAGGAGAACTGCAGGCCGTCAGTCCATCAGGGATATCAGGAGATTTGGGAACTAAAGTGTCGTTTACAATAACCAGCTACTCAAATGACAGACAAATCAAGTCACTTTCATTTGAGGGTATAAAAACATTTGACAAGATCAGAACACTGGTAATAACAGGAAATCAGAACCGTGATGAAGAGATCCTGGGTGCACTTCACAGACTGGGACTTACCGTTACCATCACCACCTTCCAGCGATCTACTGTGAACCAGATAAAGACAAATATGAATTATCCCGAAGAAAGATATAACCTTGTAATTGTCTTTGACGACGATGAGTTTAATGGTTTTGATGCATCCAGGGTAATATGGGAAAACAAGCTTTCCGGTAACTTTATCATGTTTTTGATAAGCTCTAATGATAAAAAAGGAAACTGGCTGAACTGCATTACGCTGGGAATAGATCATTACCTGATAAAACCCTTCGATGTCAGCGAATTACTAAGTATTATAAAGAACAGTTTCCCCTTCCTGGAGGATCAGACTAGTCCAGTTGAAATAGGGGGAGTAAGAACCGACATATCCATACTGATAATTGAGGATAACAAAATGAATCAGAATGTTATCGGGACAATGCTCAAAAGTATGGGTCATTCTTTCGACCTTGCCGATGATGGCTGGGAGGGATATCAGCAGGCCAAGGCCAAAAAGTATGATCTCATTTTCATGGACCTTATAATGCCTGAGATGGACGGATTCGAATCAGCCCAACGGATTTTAAAGATTGACAAATCTGTTTTAATTGTAGCATTTACAGCAGATAATATGCCAGAGACAAAAAGAAAAGCCGAGCTTTCAGGGATAAAAGATTTTATATCCAAACCTGTGAGAATCGATGAACTCAAAAGGCTTTTTGCAAGGTATTTTAAAAAGTAATGAGTATCTGTTCTCAATAATTACTTAAGTGCTATTTTTCTATTCTCACTACCCCCTTCCCAACCTTCCCCCACGGGGGAAGGAGTCGAAACTAAGCCTTTCCCCCTTGGGGGAAACAGGAAAGGGGGTCAGTCTATGAAACCACAAATTGTTGATATAGTAAAGTTTCTGGAGCTTTCTGAGACCACACAAATTGCAGATGTCAGATCCCCTTCAGAATATGGATCTGGTCATATACCAGGGGCAGTCAATATCCCTCTCTTCGATGATAAAGAGAGAGCGGCAGTTGGGACCAAATACAAGAAAGAAGGTCGTCTTCCTGCAATTCTTGAAGGGCTTAAACATTCTGGTCCTGCTCTGCAATCAAAACTTGAACAAGCACTGAAGATCGCTAAGAACAAACAACTTCTTTTACACTGCTGGAGAGGGGGGATGAGATCGGAAGCTATGGCATGGTTATTTTCATTGGGTGATATTGAAGTTAAAGTACTCGACGGAGGATATAAGTCCTACCGCAGGCATATTCTCGGCAGTCTTGATGAGAAAAGAAAAATGATCGTTCTCGGGGGAATGACCGGAAGCAGTAAAACGCATATAATCAGATACATAAAACTATTGGGACAACAAATCGTTGATCTTGAGAATCTGGCAAACCATAAAGGCTCTGCGTTCGGGGCCCTAGGGCAACAATCTCAGCCATCGACTGAACATTTCGCCAATATCCTCTATACTGAGTGGAATAAATTAAACGATGACCTTCCTATCTGGGTTGAAGATGAGAGCCGAAATATTGGCTCAGTCTTCATGCCTGATGGGTTCTACCTGAATATGCAGGATACACCTGCAATTGTTATGGTAATGGATATCAAAACCAGATTACCTCGGCTCATGGAAGAATATTCTGCCTTCCCTAAAGAATCACTGAAAGCATCTGTTTTGAAAATCAGCAGGAGACTTGGCGGAGATACGACATCAGACGTGATTGAAGCGATCGATAAAGGGGAGTTTTCAGAGGCTATAGAGATTGTTTTGCATTACTACGACAAGGCATATATGTTTGGATTGAAGAAAAAGAAGAATGCAAACTTAATTTATGTCAATACCGATACTGATGATATTGAGGCCAATGCAATGAAAGTGCTGGAAGCTGCAGGCAAAATAAAATGGGATTAAGAGAGTAAGAATCCACCACCCCGTCATGACCTGGCGGTCATGACACTCCATAAGGAGGGGAGACTTTTATATTTTATAATTCTCTCCTCCTTTTGAAGGATGAGTACCCCGAAGGGGGGAGGTGGTTGATTTGTTTTTCAACTTTTATTCTCTTTCGAATCGACCCATTTATAGACCTTGTCGGATCTTCTGAGGTAGTCGGGTGTTTTTATTGAGCACAATTCACCCTTTAAGGCTTTCTCAGTTGCCAGGAGATCCACCCGGATCTCATCAACCTGATATTCAATAACACCGGTAGTCGGACCCATAATCAGAATTGAATCCCCTTTCTGCAGATCGCCGTTTTCAAGTTTTATTTCGGCAACATTGAGTTTTGTGAAATAGTTGGTAATCTTTCCGAGATAGACCTTTCTTTTTGTTGCNCTGGAACCATAATTTGTATTCCATTCTCCCATAGTCTGCCCCAGATAATANCCNTCCCAGAATCCCCTGTTGAAAACTGTCGAAAGCCTGGTCCTCCAGGCATCAGATTTCTCTCTGGTGTAGGTCCCGTTTTCAATGGCAATTAGTGCTTCACTGTAGCAAGATGATGCTTCTTTAACATATTCTGCTGACCGGGCCCTTCCTTCAATCTTAAGAACTCTCACTCCGGCATCAATCATTTTATCGAGAAATCCGATTGTGCAAAGATCTTTGGGAGACATTATATATTCATTATCAATCTCAAGCTCATAACCCGTTTCCATATTTGTTGCCAGATAGGATTTCCGACAGGTCTGATAGCATTCTCCCCTGTTGGCTGACTTGTTATTTTCATGAAGACTTAAGTAACATTTTCCTGAGATAGCCATACATAGAGCACCGTGAGCAAACATTTCAATCTTAATGAGATCGCCTTTTGGTCCGGTGATATTCTGTTCTCTGATACTGTTGCAGATATTTGATACCTGATTGAGATTCAGTTCACGTGCTAAAACAACAACATCGGCCCATTGAGAATAGAATTTCAATGCCTCAATATTTGTGATATTCAATTGCGTAGAAAGATGAATTTCAATTCCGGCAGCAGAGGCGTATCTGATCACTGACAGGTCTGAAGCAATAACGGCTGTTATTCCGCTTTCACGTGCAGCATCTATAATTGCGTGCATCTGTTCAATTTCGTGGTCATAAACTACCACGTTCACAGTAAGGTAGCTTTTAAGCCTGTTTTTATTGCAAATTGAGACTATATTCCGGAGATCCTCAATTGTAAAATTATTTGATGAGGCAGCCCGCATATTGAGTTGTTCGACTCCGAAATAAACAGAATTCGCACCTCCCTGTATCGCTGCCATTAGCGATTCGTAGGATCCCGCAGGGGCCATTATCTCAATCTCGTTTCTCTTCATAAGGGGCTGTAAATATAGCAATTAGAANTTATCCTTGTTCATAACAATTCTGATGCAGGACCCTTTACCCACTTCAGAATGTCTCACAAAGATTTTTCCATTATGATACTCCTCAATTATACGTTTCGCCAGGGAGAGACCTAAGCCCCATCCTCTTTGTTTGGTGGTGAATCCGGGATTGAATATTTTATTGAAAGCCGATTTTGGAATACCTTTACCAGTGTCCGAAATATCTATCAGGGCATTCCTCTCTGTCTCTGCAATACGTATTGTTATCTCTCCGCTTCCCTCCATGGCATCTATTGCATTCTTTGAGACGTTTTCAATTACCCATTCAAACAGAGCCGGGTTTACAGGAACCATAATATCATTTTTACTGCTGTATTCATCAATAAATTTGACTTTAGAAGAGGTTCTCGACTTCAGATAATCTACAGTTCGAGAGATTAACGCAACTATATTTTCTTTTGTAAGCGATGGTTTTGAACCAATCCTCGAAAACCTTTCAGTGACCTTCTCAAGTCTTTCCACGTCACGGGCGAGTTCTGCGGTTATTGATACTTCAGGGTAATTATTTTGCAAAATCTCTATCCAGCCGGCAAGGGAAGAGGTTGGCGTACCAAGTTGGTGGGCAGTCTCTTTGGACATGCCTACCCACACCTGATTTTGTTCGGCTTTCCGTGAAGAACGAAATGCCAGATAAGAAACAAAAATGAAGAAGATGATTATTCCCAATTGTGTATAAGGGTAATATATCAGCATGGTGAGAATAATGCTGTCTTTATAGTAAATAAGATTGAAGTGGCCATTTTCAAGGTTAATCTTTATCGGTTTATTTTTCTCCCTTATTTTTTCAAGCTGCATTCTGATATACTTGAAATCACCTGGTTTATGAGTATCAAAATTTCTTGCAGAGATGATACTGTCTGATTCATCCGTTAGAATTACAGGAACAGTATTGTTGGTTTCAATTATAGTTGACAGAAACTCAACATTCTGGCTTGTATCGGGAAGTGAAATGAGTCGTGTTGCCTCAGCCCAGAGTTGTACATTCTTTCTTTCTTCCACTTTTAGTTTTGAAACAAGATATTCAGTGTAGATAAGAGAACCCAGTCCGATGAATACTGCAATAAGAAGCAAAAGCGACTTCCAGAGGGTCTTATAATGGAAAATTTTCAATAGGTTTAATTTCTTGATAACTATTTCTTTTTAATGGGGGATTTTACTACCGGAGGATTAGGTGAAGCCTTCACAGTATCCCCATCATCCCAGGTAATTTTGAATCGTTGTTTCTTTTCAGCAGGTTTCTGATTTGCAGTAGAATCGTTTTTATACAATCCATATTCCTGATTCAGAATTGTCTTAAGTGTCTGTTTCTCTTTCTTAAAATTATTCTTTACTTCTGTCCCAGCGGCTTTCANATCATATCCTACTTTAGCCACTTCCCCTTTGCCTATGATCTTCAGTAGCAGAGAAGTGCGGCCAAGTCCGTCATCCTCCACAACCCCGAATTCGGTTAAATTGCTTTTGTTTTTCGCTCTTTTCCTGGAAAGGATCTCGGAAAGGAGAATTTTAACATGGTATTCATAGTCATTGTCAAAGCTATGCTTTCCATTTACAGAGAGATCCGCCGCTGAAGATTTTACTTCCATCTGTGGAATATAGAGGTAGTTATTTCTTATAAAAAAGTCATTATTAAGTTGCTCAAAACTTATATTTTCCAGTTCGGAAAGTTCAATAAATGAGGAGAGTTGTTTGACAGGGTCAAAATTTATCAAAGCCCCGTTAACAAGGTGGTAGTTTCCTTCTGCCGTTAATGTGTTAATCTTAAAATTCAGTACAGAATCCAACGGAAATAAGAGTGAAAGGGACCCTGAAAGAGTACCTTTGATGTTTTCCGCTTTCAGAAAGCTCTGCCCGAAATTGTGAAAAGTGGTAAATGCTTTATTCACATCAATGTTTGTAACTGTAAAAACACCTTTGGCCATAAGACCTTGATTGTAATTCTGAGTTAAATAACAATTGCCTGAGATAAGTCCGCTTAATGAATTCATTTTTATTGACTTAAAAGTCAGTATTCTCGGCTTGTAATTAAGCACTCCAGCGATTTTCGAAGAGGAAAATGTCTTGTACCTCAGGCTATCAATCCGAAAGTTAATATCAAGGAACAGGTCACCTGGAAAACTTACAGCCTTGTGTTTTTTATCTGCTTTAGCTGAAACAGGGGGATTACTAAAGAATGCCTCCGGGATCAGCCGGTCAAATGTAACATCAGCTTTTGCAGACATTTTTACAACCCTTCCTGAAATCCATTCCAGCAGATTTCCAAATTCTCCATCAATTTTAATATTCTGTCCTTTGTAATTGAATTGAATGTTTTTTACCCTTATTGTATTTTGAATGGTAACATCCCCTTTCACTCCATTAAAAAGTGTTTTGTCATTTTGAAACCCTATTGTAAGGACATTAAAAGTCAGATTTGCTTCTGGTTTCAGATCGATAAAACTATTCAGAGAAAGATCCTTTTTCCCCCAGCTGCTATTAATAAGTTTAAGGTCCAAGTCGACCGAGCCTTCAGCTTTTGAAATCTCCTTTATGTTGAAAAACTCTTTCAATTCACCCGGGAATACTCTGCCTTTAAGCGAAAGATCTATGCGGGGATTGTTGAAGTCTTTCAGATTAACTTCTCCGGTATACTCCGAAGATCCAAGTCTCCCCTTAAAATCCTTTATTGAAACGGAACTGGTTTCAAAGCGGTCTTTTGTTCCGTTGGTCAGGTGCCCTGTAAATGAAAGTTCCTTAAAAGTCAGATTTGATTTTCTGTAAGAGATCTTTCCATTTTTCAACTGCCAGTTAATTTCAACATGCGGATTGGATGTGCGGCTCAGAAATCCCTTAATTTTACTATTGGCAGATATTATCCCGGAAGGATCATAATCAGAAATCAAATTCAGATATTTTTCAGGAAGGTATTTGCTGATAAGGGCAAGATCCAGATTATGTCCGGTCAGAATAAGATCCAGAAAATTATCAGAAGAGACTGAACCCTCGATTTCCATATTATAATTATCGATATACAGAGTGCCTTTTCTGAACCTTATTCCGCTTTTCGAACTAAGCAGATCCATATCAAGCCTTGCAGGAATAGTTTTGTCGGTTGTGAAATTAAAAAGCTGAAACCTTTTTATCATGATCTCAGTTCCTCCAGTGAAATCTATATTACTACCTGTAATCCTGCTTTTCAGCTTACCTTTTTTTATTGGTCCGGCTATTATGAGATGAGCCGACAGACTGTTATAATACGCATCGATATCCGAAATATCAATTCTTTTCAGGTCAATAAGTGTTTCACCTCCGCCGGCAGCGTTATTTTTCAGGTATACACTGTAGTTTACATGACCTGTTGTATCTGTAAAAAAATTCGCTTTCCCCAGTCGGGCTCCAATCCTGTCAATAGTATAGACTCCTTTTATTATATCAGTTATTTTGAATTCAACTGAAACAAAACGGGCTGCCAGAAGGGTATCAGTATTAATTCCAATGAATGCACGCGAATTGAAGTCTGGTGAAGAGTGAACCAGTACATCTTTAAGCTCAAGTGAGGCTCTTGGAAATTTTCTCAGGAATGAAAGTCTGTATGAACCGACATCCAGCTTTGTCGAGAGGTTTTTATTAAGCGATCTGAGGATTATAAATCCCACCTTATCTTTAAGAAGAAATGAGGCAGATAAAAGAATAATTGAAACTGTCAGGATCAGTACTGCAAGCAGTTTCACTATTTTCAGAAATAGTTTCATTTAAATAACAGAGATATCAGTCCGCAGATTGAATTACCGGGGAGCAAAGTTAATTCATTTGACTTAAAAAAGTCCTTTATTTAAGAAGGAAAGATAAATCGTCAGCAGCAACTAGCTCAAGAGGAATTGCATTTTTCGGATAATCGAGAAAGGGTTCGCGTTAAACTTTAGGCACACCAAACTCTAGCTCACTCCAAACTTTTTATATTATGGTTCTCAAGTATATTTGTTACTGTAATTGTATTAAAAGTATTATTTAAGATATTAATTAGCAGAACTTTGCCACCCAGTATTTTCCCATTTCCGGTAATTATTTTAATTACCTCATTAGCCATATATGTACCTATAATTCCCGGAAGAACACCAAATAATCCCACTTCGGAAGGTAAGGGATTTTTAAAATCCGCCTTTTTTGTCTCAGGATTATAACATCTGTAAGTGGCTCCTCCCTGATAGTTAAAGACAGAAATTGCACCTTCATATTTATAGATGGCCCCATGAACCATCGGCTTATCCAGAGCGACACATGCATCATTGATAGTGTATCTGGCAGACAAGTTATCTGTTGCATCAACAATAACATCGTAATTTTGCAGAAGCCTGATAGAATTGGAAGAGTCGACCCTGAGATTGAAGATCTCTAAATTCACAAGCGGGTTCAGATGTTCGAGACGGTCCTTGGCGATTATTGATTTGAGCTTCCCTACATCAGATGACCCGTAAAGTAGCTGTCTTTGAAGATTGCTTTCATCAACCAGATCGAATTCGGCAATTCCGATTGTCCCGACTCCAGCAGTGGTAAGATATTGGAGAACAGGACAACCTAACCCCCCGGCACCAATTACAAGCACCTTTGCCTGCTTCAGTTTTTCCTGACCTCTGGCTCCGATCTCAGGGATCATGATCTGTTTGCTNTATAGTCTAATTTCCCTNTTGGATAATATATTATTGTCCATTTTTAACCAAGTGTACAGTACAAATATACACCAGCTGTGCATAAGAAGCAACATAAAGCAAGAAGAGGCGCCCAATTTGGGCGTCTCTGCAATCAAACAGGAATGAAATATAAACTAATCGTTAAAGGTAAGTGCAACACCTATTTCAAAAGGATAAAGTTCAACGCCTCCCGGACCTTTTCCTGTTTGAAAAAGAGGAGTTTTATAGTATGTTCCATAAATCTGAAAGTTCCCATAGCCGACTCTTGCGATTGCGCCATAGCGGAGCATATTCAGACTGAAGTCGCCCCAGGATTTGATAGTACGGCCATCCTCAAATACCATCTTTGTATGCGAGCTTAGTTTTATGGCGCCGATTGGCCCTGCCCCGAAAGTTAAATGGTTATTATTTACGGGAAGCTGAAGCTCAAGCATAAACGGAAGTGTGAGATACAGGCTTGC
>JGI24139J26690_1000147_pt1 | contig 9645 bp, 9 predicted proteins | sample BarGraIncu00221A_FD_26690 | JGI IMG/M metagenome (IMG submission 26690)
TCCCGTAATTTTAGTTCGGCTTTTTGAGTATCAAATTTTGTGGCTTTGGATAATAAATCGCTCGTGTGGCTGGATACATCAACAATTTTATTGGTCTGCCTGAAATTAGTCATCTTGCCTTCGGAGTTTGTTAGTGATTTTGACACTAATCCTAACTGGTCATTAATGAAGTTTATGGTTTTTGTGGCAGCATCGTTTTTTCGGCTAAGATTGTCAGCCAGGAAAGTATCACACAATTTATTGATAAAGTCGATATCCCGATCGGGGGTGTCGCTAACTAATGCTATTTTCAACACCGAGGAACCTTCAGTAACATAGCCAAAATTCAAACGGGATGCAAAATCTGATATTAACGATTCTTTTGTCCTGAATTTAAAATACATTTCTGTCTTTCCCATGTATCTATCTACATTGTTTACTGTCAGAAAGAATAAATTATGCTGAATGGGTTGACCGTAACGTCCATCAATCTGAAATTTGCTGAACAAGTTATTTTCATCAACAGAAATTGTATAAGTGCCGTTTGATCGTAGTTTTATTTTGAAAAGCACACCATAAGCTTCAGGAGCAATGTAATCGGCCTGAATAACAATGGGAGTTGTTTTGTATAAATTGCGGGTCTTGAAACTTCCTTTGGATATGTAGTCCACTTTCATAAAAGGTAAGCTGTCGACAACTTTACTAACCAAATCGTTAGACCCTAACATGATGACCTGATTTTTTACATTTTTATATCCGGACTGAGTACCGAATCCTTGCATCAGGGCTTCTGAGCTATTTCCTGTAGAATGATTTTCATCAATTAAAACCCGACCTTCTGTTTGAAAAGAAGGTAACCACGAACGATTTTCTACATAGGCTAATCCCAATGAAACAATTATTCCGATAACAAATAAATACCAATTATTCAGGAAATAAGATGCCCATTCCATGATGTCAAAGCCAGATTCTTCTTCGCTGCTAAATGGCTTTTCAAGATTATTTAGTTCCATTGTAATGGTTCATTAGGTGAAACAAGGATTAAAAAATCACTTTTTGTAGTTCAAAACTCCAAATAGTAATGAAAATGAGAAATTAATAACAGTCAATAAAGTTGCATAACTGTTGACTTTATAGAAACTGGAAAATTGACGTTGAACGTAAATAATATCATTCGGATATATATAGTAATATTTTGAATCAATAATACTTCTGGGGCGAATATCGAACTCCAGAACCTGAGTTCCTTTTTCTGATTCCCGAATTATGCGAATATGTTTTCTGTCACTTGTTTCGCTAAAATCACCCGACATGGATAATGCCTGAAAAATAGTCATTTTCTCTTTGTAAATTGAAAAAATACCGGATCCGGCATCACCGAATATCGTAAATGTTTTATTCGCAAGGCTCAACTTTATAACTGCATCGGGTATTAATTTTTTAAAGCTGTTTTCGATAACTACAGCCGCTTCATCCAACGTAAGCCCTACCACATGAATATGAGATATGAAAGGTAAATCTATAGTTCCGTCGGTGTAAACACGATACGAAATCTGACTTTGACCGGATGAAGAAGCGGAGGATGAGATTATTTTTGAAATAGTTTCGTCCGAACTGATAAGCCTGTAAATCAATTCATCATTTACCTGAATTTTATAATCTTTATAGCCCGTTTTTTCATACATAGGTAATTCCCGGTTATTATCTTGCAATAACCTCATCTTTTTATAATTGTAACACGATGTGAGTGTAAGCAATAATAAAAGAATTACCAATATGTTCGTTTTATTTTTCATGTTGTCAGCAATCTGATTTCAATAGATGTTGTTTTGTAAAACTATTATAATCAGTTTGTTTTAGAAAAAACTCTTATAAATAAAATAGCCTAATGAATAAGTCGTGATTATTGTTGACAATGCTACCCAAAAAGTGGATACTCCGAAAAATTGTTCTTTCATTGGCTGAAGAAAAATTACATCGTCGGGCTCTAGATAGTAAAATTCAGAGTTTATAATATCTGCACTTCGGAGATCAAATGTTTTTACCTGATTCCCATTTTCGTTAACCCGCAAAATTCTGATTCTGCTTCTATCTGCCGAGTAACTCAGATCTCCNGCCATGGCNANNGCCTGATAAATATTTATTTTTTCACGAGTAAAGGAGAAACGACCTGCTTTGCCGGAACCAATTATACTAAATGTCCGGCCNACCATCCGGACGTCAACGGAGTTTAGTTTGAGAATAGGTCTGATAGCATCTTCCAGCGTTTCTTTAGCCTCTCTCAGTGTTTTGCCTTTTACTTGCACNTCTCCAACTAGCGGGAACTTAATATTACCATCCGATTTTACCAAATAAGTATATAAATCAGTATTTTCGCCCGANCCNGATGACATTTGCATTCCAGAACNTCCGGAACCATTGAAGAGTGTATTTGTTTTCTCGTCGGTTGAATANACCTGAATATATAAACGATCACCTTCTTTTAAGTGATAGTCTTTATATGAAACAGTATCCTTATAAGCCGGAATTTTGTTTTTAGGTTGTTGTAAATAATTTAATTGGTGCGTTGTAACGCATGATGTTAATTGAAAAATTAACGTCATGAAAAACAATAGCTGGATTAGCGATTTTCGCATCATTTATTTTTTTAAGAGAAACTGAAAGCAAAGATATACAAAATATGTAAAATGACCACAATTACTGAAGAAAATGCAGACCAGAATTTGAATTATTTTAGTTGGAAAAAATGAAAGTCTGATTATTTGTGGCTGAAAGTCCAGATAGCATTGTCCTATTCTATTCAAAATCGAACCCATAACTTGTCATTTTTTTTGCAAGTATTTCATTCCCCAAAATTGAGCTGAATCATGTTTGTTTTCGTCCGGTAGTGATGCCTCTTAGTTTAATTCTTTGTTGGAACATAAGTCTCTTATCATTCACAGGCAATAAGATAAAGCTTCGTATTGTTCAATCGTTATCGGCTTAAATAGATTTTGCCCCGCTAAAAGATGTTTTGTTTCGTCTCTTAAATTGGCTCTTTTGAAAAATTCGATTAAATTTGCAAAGAAATTTTGAAACAGTAATCCCAAAACAGGCATAAACGCCCCGATAGAAACCCGAATCTGGATGGATTTGCTCTCAGAGGAGGTCTTTTTTGAGGAATGACTTCTACTAAATTGGAAATGAGTAGAATTGTTTATTAAACTACGTTGTTTTGTCAAAGAAATAGAGTATTTTGTCAAAGAAATGAAGGATTGTTTCAAAGAAATGGAATGTTTTTTCGAAGAAATGAAGTATTTTGTCAAAGAAATGAAGTATTTCTCCCAAGAAATGAAGTGTTTTGTCAAAGAAATGGAATGTTTTTTCGAAGAAATGAAGTATTTTGTCAAAGAAATGAAGTATTTCTTCAAAGAAATGAAGTGTTTTGTCAAAGAAATGGAATGTTTTTTCGAAGAAATGAAGTATTTTGTCAAAGAAATGAAGTATTTCTTTGAAGAAATGAAGTGTTTTGTCAAAGAAATGAAGTGTTGTTTCAAAGAAACGGAGCATTGTTTAGAATAAATGTCCTGATTTTGGAATAAGCCAGCCTATTTGTTTTAATAAATTCCCGATTAAGTGATGAAAATCAAAAGCCGGAACGATAGAACTTATAAAATGTCGGTTCCTGTGCTTTGCTTGTTTATTTTGAAATAATGATAATGAGTTTGTCTATAAAAAAATAAAATAATGAAAGGTATTATTCGAAATTCTATACTATTATTGGTTTTGGTACTTTTAGTTTCTTGTGATTCACGTCGTAAACAGGAAAAACTGGCCGACGAAAGGCTTAAACGTATAGAAACTCTTATTAATCAAAACTCCCTGAATGCAGCCAAAATACAAATTGACAGTATCCATATTTTGTTCCCAAGGTTGGTCGATAAACGTCGTATAGCAGCTGCGCTTGCCGACACCATAGCTCGACGCGAAAGTACACGTAACTTAGCTTATTGTGATAGTATTTTGCCGACAAAACAACGCGAAGCTGATTCTATTCAGAAGAACTTCCGGTTTGAAAAGGATAAGAAATATCAGGAAGTGGGTAGCTTTATTTATAAAACACAGGTGACCGAAAGTAATGTAACCCGTACTTATATAAAAACTTATGTCGATGAGAATGCCGATTTTTATATGATAAGCAATTATTGTGGCGGAAAAATAGAACATACTTCATTGGAAGTATCGGTTAATGATTTATATGCTCACACTGATACGTTGGCTGTTTCAAATCCGGCTTACCACAGCTTTAATGATGCCGGTTCGCATTGGGAAACGCTGACATTTAAAAATGAGGCGGATAAAGGAGTTGCTGCATTTATAGCTCAAAATACGGGCATGCGAATTAAAGTTACCCTGCATGGAAAAAAGTCGTATGTGTATTACCTGCCGGATGCAGACAAAAAGGCTATTGCTGCAACATATCATTTGTGGATTGTAAAAAAGGATGTGGATAAATTGCAGAAAGAAATAAAAAAAGCACAAAATATTATTGCAAGAATCAGAAGAGAGAAACAACTAAAATAGGATGAAGTTTGTTTGATAACTTTCAGATGCTTCGAAGTGAAAATTTCCCCCTGAATTAATAGTTAGTAATAAAAATAGAAACAAGAAAAACCAGCAAATAAAAAAATGAGAAAAACACTCCAGATGCTCCTGCTTTGTATGATTGTAAGCTCGGCGGCAATTGCACAAAAGACAAATAACGTACAAATTATAGAGCTTAATGCACAAACTTTTAAGCAGAAAGTTTGGAATTTTGATAAAGATAAATCGTTCAAGCGTGTTGGTAATTTACCCATTATTCTCGATTTTCATGCAACATGGTGTGGCCCATGTAAAATGTTGGCTCCTCACTTACAGGCTATCCAGAATAAATATAATGGTAAGCTGATTGTCTATAAAATAGATGTTGATCAAGAACCTGCATTAGCTCAACGATTTAATGTACAGGCAATGCCAACCATAGTTTTTATGGCTACTAAAGAAAAATATAAATCAGAATTAGGCTATCGCGATTATAATGAGTTTGAAAAGCTAGTGCAGACTTATTTTTTTAGCAAGTAATTCTTAGCTTAGTTTTTCCAGAAATAATTCCATCAATCGGGAAACGGCAAAATCATCCAGATCATTTATTTTTATTTGATTAAATTGATTGAGTGATTTTGACAGATTTGATATCCTTATTGAAATAAACTGTGCATATATAACCCGATGACTCAATACATGTTTCATCGGGTTTGATGTTTTTAGAATGTTGGTTTCGGTTACATCGTCAAACAGAGATTTGAAATAATCATTTTCAATCAGCTCCGATGAACTTAAGAGCTGGTCGGTTTCGATCAGCGGAAATTCGTACAGGTTTTGCCATACATCTTTTGCTGTTCGTTTTTGAATAAATGTATAACCTTGGAATTCTATAAACAGGTAGTTGAAATACCGGTTGCTTACTTTTGTTTTTTGTGATTTTACCGGCAATTTCGAAACAATATTCAGTTCAAATGCCCGGCAGTGGGATATTAAAGGGCAATTGTTGCAATCCGGCGAAGCAGGCACGCATTGTAAAGCTCCAAATTCCATTATTGCCTGATTGTGTAAAGCCGGATCGGATTCGGATAGTAGATTTTGAGCCAGCTGTGTGAATTCTTTTTTCCCGGAATTACTATCTATGGCCGTTTCAATTCCGAATACCCGTGCCAAAACGCGAAAAACGTTTCCATCTACAACTGCATAAGGTTGATTGAATGCAAAAGAGCTTATTGCAGCTGCCGTATAATCTCCTATTCCGGCCAGTTTCAGTATATCGGCATGTTGAGTTGGAAAGATACCATTGAAATCTGAAACAACTTGTTTCGCAGCTTTGTGCAGATTTCGGGCGCGTGTGTAGTAGCCAAGTCCCTGCCAGTATTTCAGCACCTCGTCTTCATCAGCCTTAGCCAATTCTTCTACAGTTTGAAAGCGCTCGATGAATCTGAGGTAATAATTCATTCCCTGATTTACGCGCGTTTGTTGAAGAATAATTTCTGATATCCAGATTTTATAAGGATCCGAAATGTCGCGCCAGGGTAAATCGCGTTTGTTTTGTTTATACCACTCGGTTAGCAGGTAGGAAATATCTGTTGTTTTATTTTGAAAGTTCATTTTCTCAGGTTTGTATAAAAATACCCTTCTTGTGGTATTGCTCATTGCAAGAATAATTTGCAACTTTGCAGGCAAAGGTAAGACCTTGTTTTCAACGTTCAAAATCGTAATTATTAAAACACTCAAAATAGATGAAGAAAATTATATTGATTTTATTTTCAGCACTTTGTTTGTCGTCGTTCACTACTAAATCGTTTCTTGTAAAAGGTAGTGTTGACAACGAAGCATTAAATGGAAAAACGATTTTTATAAAAGAGCATGTCAACGGATCATGGGAATTGGTGGATAGTGCGGTTATTGCCAATGGCAGATTTGCATTTAAAGGTATGGCCGATACGGCAAAAATTGTCTATTTGGGATACGAATATCCGAAAACAAATAATGTTCGCCAGGCATTTGTGCTGGAAAGTGGAGAAATAACAGCTGAAGTGGATACTGCCGGATTTATGGTTATTGCCGGAACACCTCAAAATGATTTGCTGCAAACTTATCAGTATATTAAAAAGGTATTCAATAAAAAGGCCGAAGCATTTTATAATGCTAGTAAGGATAATGTAATCACTCCGGAGCAAAAATTATCGTTTGCTACCGAAGAGGAGAATCTAACCAGGCAGGAAGCTGCGATTGATAAGAAGTTTGCAACAGACAATATAAATACGTTGATAGGAACGTATGTTTTTACAAGTTCATTTTATAACTGGACTACCAAAGATAAAGAAGCTGTTATTGCTTTGTTTAATGCCGAAACCCGGAATGTAAAGCGTGTGAAGGAAATTATTGCTGATGTAGAAATCGAGAAGAAAGTATCGGTTGGTAATGAATATGTTGAGCTGAAGCTCCCCGGTCTGGATGGCAATCCTATTGCTTTGTCTGATTTGGTAGGTAAAACCGATTATGTATTGATTGATTTTTGGGCATCCTGGTGTGGACCTTGTATGCGGTTCTTACCGGAACTGAAGGCATTTTATGCCAAGTATCAGGGATCTAAGTTTGCAATTTTAGGCGTTTCGCTCGATAAAACAAAAGAATCGTGGGTTGGTGCTGTTGCATCGCATCAAATGACATGGAAACAGGTGTCTGACCTAAAAGGTTGGAAATCTGAAGGCTCAAGAGCTTATGCTGTAAACTCAATCCCATGTACCGTATTAATAGATAAACGCGGTCGAATTGTAGGACGAAACATGAGTTTACCTGAAATTGAGAAACTACTGATTCAAAAAGCCCCTAAGAAATGAAAAAAATAGCTCTTTTGAAAAAAAAAGTCCTGCAATTGTTTTTTAATCAGAATAAAAGCAATATATTTGCAGTCCGTTTGAATTAAAAAAAAGGAAATCTCATTTATTAACTAACTTATAAAAATTACTGAAATGACTAAGGCAGACATCGTAAACGAAATTGCTAAAAATACAGGNATTGACAAGGTTACTGTATTGACAACTGTTGAAGCTTTTATGGAAACTGTAAAAGACTCACTATCTAAAAATGAAAACGTGTATTTAAGAGGTTTTGGTAGCTTTGTTATCAAACAACGTGCTGAAAAAACTGCTCGTAACATCTCTAAAAACACTACAATCATTATTCCAGCTCACAACATTCCTTCATTCAAACCTGCTAAAACCTTCGTGAGCGTAGTAAAATAAAATTTTATATTAACTAATTACAATTAAGATGCCAAGCGGTAAAAAAAGGAAACGACATAAAATGTCGACTCACAAAAGAAAAAAAAGACTGAGAAAAAATAGACATAAGAAAAAATAAGTCTACTGGTCTTTAGTTATTAAAGCCCAAGAAAACAAACTTTAAAGCAATATCTTGGCTTTAAGTTTGTTTTTTTGTTTATAAAAACAACTCAATCAAAATCAAAAGAAGTGAATAGCGAATTAGTAGTGGATGTTAACGCATCCGAAATTTCTATTGCGCTGCTCGAAGACAAACGCCTTGTAGAACTTAACCAGGAAGGACGAGAAGAACAGTTCGCCGTGGGAAATATCTATTTAGGCAGGGTAAAAAAAATAATGCCCGGTTTAAATGCAGCCTTTGTGGACGTTGGTTACGACAAAGACGCTTTTCTACATTATCTTGATTTAGGTTCCAATTTCAACACCCTTACACAATTTACAACGCAGGCGTTGAGCGACCGTAAAAAGACGCCTGCTATTCAGAAAACCAAACTGCAACCGGAAATAGAAAAAAACGGTTCGATTAATGACATTTTGAAAACGGGACAGGAAATCCTGGTACAAGTTACCAAAGAACCTATCTCTACCAAAGGTCCAAGATTGACTGCCGAAATATCCATAGCAGGTAGGTTTTTAGTTTTGATTCCGTTTGCCGATAAAGTGTCGGTATCGCAAAAGATAAAAACGGAGGAAGAACGACAAAGACTCAAACAATTGATTCAAAGCATTAAACCAAAAGGTTTTGGTGTAATTGTCAGAACAGTTGCAGAGGAAAAAAAAGTAGCAGAACTCGATAATGAGTTGAAAATTTTGGTAAAACGCTGGGAAGAAGCTGTAGCCAAAACTCAACAAACAAAAGGAGTTACGCTTATTTTAGAAGAATTAGGTCGTACGGTAGGAATAATTAGAGATTTATTCAGCCCAAGTTTTAAGCATATACATATCAACGATCAGGCAGTGTTTGCCGAAGTGCGCGATTACGTAAATCTGATTGCGCCCGATCGGAAAGATATTGTAAAGCTATATCAGAATGAAGTTCCGATTTACGATAGCTTTGGTATAACCAAACAAATAAAATCAGCTTTTGGTAAAACCGTATCGTTCAAAAACGGCGCTTATCTGATAATTGAACACACCGAAGCCTTGCATGTAGTCGACGTTAACAGCGGTAATCGTTCTAAAGCAGGTAATGGGCAAGAAGACAATGCACTGGATGTGAATCTGGCAGCAGCCGATGAAATAGCTCGCCAACTTCGCTTACGCGATATGGGAGGCATTATTGTGGTTGACTTTATTGATATGCACGAGACGGAAAACCGTCAGAAATTATTCGACAGAATGCGTGAAAATATGGCTGATGATAGAGCTAAACACAATATTCTGCCTTTGAGTAAATTCGGCCTGTTGCAGATAACGCGACAACGTGTTCGTCCGGTGATTCATTTTGATATTGAAGAAACCTGTCCGACTTGTTATGGACATGGAAAAATTAAACCATCGATCTTGTTTACCGATCAGCTGGAAAGCAAAATTGACTATCTGGTAAATAAATTATTAATTAAAGAGTTTACATTGCATATTCACCCTTACGTAGACGCCTATATCTCTAAAGGCTTACTCTCGATAAAGTGGCAGTGGAAACGAAAATTCGGTAGAGGATGTAAAGTAATAGCGGCTCAGAAGCTGGGCTTTTTGCAATACAAATTCTACGACAAAAAGGGAAATGAAATTGACCTACAAGAAGAAATAGAAAAAATATCGTAACAATAAATTTAAAAACAGGCTATCCGAAATGGGTAGCCTGTTTTTT
>JGI24139J26690_1000156_pt1 | contig 9477 bp, 12 predicted proteins | sample BarGraIncu00221A_FD_26690 | JGI IMG/M metagenome (IMG submission 26690)
GACTTCCAAAGTCTTATTTGCGTAGTTTGGGTTATTTGCTTGTTTTGATACAGACTTCTCTTGTTGTCCCCCCATTGTAATCGGATTGACATTAAACCTGCTTACACTACCTACATCAAAATTCGAATTTTTCGACTTTGATAGTTGTAAGCTCTTTCAGAATGGCTATGTTCTTGATAAAAGAAGCCGACTTTTCGTGGTTGGACAAGGTTTCACTGTCTTTCCATGTTTCGCAAATCATCAACACATTGGGACGCGTAGCACTTTCAAATACATCATACGCAACACAGCCATCTTCTTTCAACGAAGCAGCGGTCAGTTCTTTGGCAGCACCCAATACTTTGGCACTATTTACATCTTCTACCGAGATAAATACATTTAATCGAATCATAATTGTAGTTTTTAAATTTTGTGAGATACAAAAATAAGAATTTTTTATGCCACAACCTAATAAGCTGCTTTCTGTTCTTCCAAATTTATTGAATGAACTATGCTACAAAATTACAAACGTCGAAGAAGAAGGGTTGTATCAACACATTTACTTCAACGAAGTCGCAGTTTATCCACCACATAATTATGAAGATTAGTTTTCAAAGCTGTATATTTTTCGGAATTATAAAAATCAGGATTCTCATAACCGATCGGAAATCCTTTTTTGATATATTCATCATTAATTTCAGGAGTTAGTTTCAATAAATGACGGGTAACATCACCCTGTTCTATACTATTAATATCGATATATCTCACAGGGGTTTTTGTTGAAAAATCGCATTTTGAAACATCTATCCTTTTGATTTTATTACCCTGATTCGATCTGAAATATAAAATATTATTCCGCATGTCTGCAACCAGTTGCCACACTCCTGGATTTATGCTATCCAACACATTCCATGCATAAGACACTGGGGAAAGACCAATTGACTTGTTGTAGTTTGCAACCAGCTGAGCTGCTTTCGGAAAGCGATCATTCCAGTCCTGTGAATGTAGATTAAACTGCTTTTCTCCTCCAAAAAACTTATAACTTTGTGTGTGTTTCAATTCAGCCTTGTAAGGCTCATTACATAATACCTGAATGGGCATTGTTTCTCCGGTATATACCTGAAACTTACCATTTATTAACTCTACGGCTGCCGTGTTACCCTGTTTGTCGCTAACAAAAAAGTGACTGCCCGGAAAAGTCGGCCACCAATCAATAACTGCCGTATTTTTCAATCCGTCAATTAATTCATTCACGGTAGCATAGTTATCTAACTGATATTGTATCCACTGCCCCCAAAACATATTGGGTTTAGTCGTATCATTTTGCGAATAGGTTTTGTCCAGATACAGTTCTACTAGAAACAAACCCTTTTCATTTAATCCGTAACAGGGCAAATCTAATCCTAATAAATTAAAACTTACCGATCCGTATTTCGAGGTCCATTCCATTTCCGGCTCTGACGGTTTATTTTGCGAAACCAGAAAATTCCAACTTATATTTCTTTTAACGACATTCCTTTTGTTCACAACCACAATGCCAGGCATCGATTTCCAGTTCTCGTTGAATCCAACAACACAATGGTTTTTACCTTTCATTAAAAAAGCCGAACAACCGAATGTATGACTGGATGAAATAGTAAAAATAATTATCAATATCAATTTTGAGACTAACTGAATTTGCTTTCTCATATTCTTTATTTTATTCTTTATTTTAGAAGTTACAAAAATAAAGATTTTTTGTGCCAAAACCTAATAAAAACAAGTTTCAGACGAATTACGTTTAAGAGAGTGGTAGCACGACTCTCCTGAGGCTGTCACCACTCGCGGTGGTAATTTGTTTGTAACAATAGAAACGCTTAACCTCTGGAAGATATTCTTTACTTCCTTGCCCAAACATGCGTGATTTCCCCAAATACATAGTTGCGATAATCGCTTGCATCTTTGTAAGCTTCGTTTATATAGTCTCTAGCTTCTTTTGTATAAAAATCAGTGATAGTAGGGGTTGTTATTTGAGTTAGTCTACATTCAATGATCAGCTTGGCTTCTTTGAAAGACATATCTCCGGAAGGTGTTTGAACACTTGTCAGTTCAACCTCTTTCATTTTATCACTATCTCTTCCCGATTTACTTCCTAAAAAAAGCATTTGCTTTTTATATTCGTCAGGAAAGTAAGTCATCGTATAGGTTAGTTCATTTCGAATCAATTCAAGTGTATAACGATTTGCTTGAAAAAGACCCCAGATGGTAGGTTTCTTAAAAAGAAGACCCATCCCTCCCCCACTGCCTATCATGGAATTATAATGAGCTTTCTTGCCTGCAGTAATAACATAAAAATCTTTTCCGACCAGCGTAAATACATTGTCGGATATCTCTTCCGGAGATATTTGTTTAAATAACTGTTCAAAATCCATCTCTTTGATATTTATAGGTTTTATTGTTTCCATTTTCTGATTGTTTATTTGATACTATTTCCTTTTACTTGATTTGATGATGCAAAATTACCGGGTATTTCAAAGATAAAATAACTATATTTGTCCGGAAAATAGTCGTAAAGGACTTCTCATGAGAATATGAATAGTTTAAATGACTTTTAATAAAGATATAATGAATAGAAATCAAAATACAATTTAGGCATGAAAGATATTATCATTGAAAAAATACAAAATTCAGAGATCGGCGAGATTGCAGATATTCTTACTGATGCGTTTGAAACAAATCCGGCATATTCAATAATTTTTAAAAAGAAAAATCAGCAACGGGAAGGTTTATGGTGGCTGTTCAAAGCAAGTCTTACTCTCAATAATCACAAGCATATCTTAACACGTGTAATTAAGGAAAAAGATACGGGGAAAATAATTGGAACATTTACTCTTATACCACCACAAGGAGTAAAGACTGGTATCTTCATTTATTTTAAAATTGGAATAATAGATTTTATTAAAAGATTTGGTATAAAATCATTCACTCGAATGATGAGACTGGATAATATCAATAAATTAACTTTATCGAAATCTATAAAATCTTCGAAATTTTATTATTTGTCGATGGTTGTAATTCAAAAAGAATATAGAGGTAGAGGAATAGGTTCTTATGCCATAAAACAGGCTATCGAGGATCTTGTATCTTCAAATCCTAGCTGCAATTTATTGGGATTGACAACTCAGCTTCCTGAAAATGTAGTATTTTATTCTCATTTAGGTTTCTATCAACTTGACGAAGGATATATCGATTTCAAAGGGGACAGGTATTATAATTATAATATGAAACTAAATGTTGGACCAGAACAATAAACTGCAAACAGAACCGAATGTCCTGAAAAGACTTGCTCAGTTATTAGGAACGGAATTAAATAACAGAAAATTAGAAATCCCGGAAGAATTCGGTACAGGGTATTGTGCGGGATTTATTTTTAATGAGCATATCCGAATGCTAATACTGAATTACGAGCTGAACAAAGACCTGATAGTTGAAAACCCTGACGTCAATGTCTCCGGGAGAATGATACTTTTTAAGTTTCAGAACGTTTTTCCCAAAACAGAGCCTTTATCTACTGGAAAGCAATTAAAAGCAATACCTTCGGTTTTGATTGCAACCAGTAATATGAATACCGAAGTCCTTATTCCTATTGATACAAATACAGCATCTATCAATATTGAAGTGGATGCAAATTATTTAAACGAATTGTTTGACTTGTCCGAAAAATCACCGGTTTTGCAAAGCCTGTTACAAAATACACAGCCCTTGCTATTCGAACAGATAATTTATCCTTCTTTACAAAGAATAGTAGATGAAATTGTGAGTGAATCGGTTGATCCTACTTTTGAACTGTTTTACCGGAGAGTGAAAGCCGAAGAACTTATTTGCCGCTTATTGATGGAGTTGGAAAAGCGGGATGAAAAACATCTTTATGCGTTGAACAGCCAGGATATACAAACTATTTACAAGGTAAAAGAGCAAATGCTTGAACGGCTCGAAGCTCCACCGGTTATCAATGAACTGGCCGTTTGTGCCAATATGAGCCCATCCAAACTGAAACGGTTGTTCAAACAAATTTTTGGTAACAGCATTTTCAGTTATTATCAGGAGTTCAGAATGCAGGAAGCCGCCCGTTTGTTGACTGAAGAAAAGCTATCAGTGTCGGATGTAGGTTACAAACTGGGCTTTACCAATCTAAGCCATTTCTCACGGGTTTTTGAAGAACATATCGGAATGAAGCCGAAGCAATATAGCCGCTCTTAAAATTGGGGAAATACTCTCCTGTAGTTGTATCAAAAGCACGCAAACAACGCAAAATGCGCAAATTTTCGCAAATAAAATTTGTAAAGTTGAATATTACCCACTGAATTTCAATTTAATAAGATTGCGTTAATTTGCGCATTTTGCGTTATTTGCGTGCTAAAAAGACTTTTGATACAGCCTCTCGGTGGTCATTTGTTTGCAACAATAAAAACGTTCACCAGACATTTCTCATCTGAAACAGATTTGTATCACTGTTGTAACATCAGCTTCACGACTTATTCCTTAATTTGCAATAAATTTGACAAATGTATTTAAAGGAAGATTTCGGAGAACAATTCAGGTGGGGTGTTTCACTTGCCGCATATCAGGTAGAAGGTGCTTATGAAGCCGATGGCAGAGGTCCTTCCATCTGGGATCATTTCTCGAATCGTAAAAACCGCATTCAGGATGGATCAAACGGCAATGTGGCCTGTGAGTTTTATTACCGCTACGAGCAGGATATTGCCCTTACCAAATCACTAAACCTCTCCCACTTTCGTTTTTCCATATCGTGGACCCGAATTATCCCCGATGGTTTAGGCGAAGTAAATCAACCCGGACTTGATTATTACAACCGGCTGATTGATTGTTGTCTGGAATACGGGCTTGAGCCCTGGATTACCCTCTATCATTGGGATTTGCCTTTAGCCCTCGAAAAACGGGGAGGGTGGACAAACCGTATAGTTGTTGACGCTTTTATCCGTTTTGCCGATGTGTGTTCCAAGAGTTTTGGCGACAGAGTGAAAAACTGGATAGTGATGAACGAGCCTTTTACCTTTACAGGGCTTGGATACTTAACCGGTTATTATGCCCCGGGACGGTTTGGAATGCGTAATTACCTGCCGGCTGTACATCATGCCACACTCTGTCAGGCCGAAGGAGCACGCCGGATACGCCTGAATTTGCCCGATGCATATATTGGTACTTCCATTTCCTGCTCATATGTAGCTCCGGCCAGTCATCGTCCAAGACAAGAAGCTGCTGCCCGACGCGTGGATGCACTGCTGAACCGGCTTCATATAGAGCCTTTGCTCGGAATGGGTTACCCTATCAAAGACTTGCCTGTGCTGGAACGGATAGAGAAATATTTTCATCCCTACGACGATGAATTGATTAAATTCAAATTCGACTTTATAGGCTTGCAAAACTATTTTTCGGTAGTGGCTTATGATAATCCGCTTATCCCCTACTTACATGCCTTTGTAGTTCCGTTCAGGAAACTGAACCGTCCGCTTACAGCTAATGGTTGGGAAGTTTTTCCGGAAGGAATGTACCGCATTCTGAAACAATTCTCACAATACCCGATAAAAGAATTTATAGTGACTGAAAACGGAGCTGCATTTCACGATCATCTGGAAGGAAACAGGGTGCACGATAAGCGACGCGTACAGTATATCCAGTCCTACCTGGGCGAAGTGCTCCGCGCCAAAAACGAAGGAATGAATATAGGTGGTTATTTTATCTGGACATTGATGGATAATTTTGAATGGAGAGCCGGCTTTCGCTCCAGGTTCGGAATTGTTTATACCGACTTTTTGAAACAAACCAGAATCATTAAAGATAGTGGCCTTTGGGTAAGAGATTTTTTGAAATAATCTCAAGTGCTAAAAAAGTTGTAGTACGACTTTAAGTCGTGCTACAACTAAATACTTTGAATGCAGAAGCAAAAAAGGTCTGAATAAATAATCCATAGAAGCGTGTATCATCTGCCGTTTTATTTAGGGTCGAGTAAGATTAATAGATTATCATTAAACTCTCTTGTCTTTGCTCCAAGTGCCGAGAAAAAGCTGGCATCAAACTGCTCAACCGTTACAACTGCTTTTTTTATTATTTTTTTCCCATCTTCGGTCAGAACAACAGTTTTAGCTCTAGTGTCTGTCAAATGTTCCTGTCTCTGTATTAAACCCTTTTGCTGAAGTGTTCTCAAAACAGTTGAAGTAGTCATTGGGTCAATCTTCGTGTGAACCGACAACACAATTTGAGTTACTTCTTGTTTATGAATTGTCAGCCAATGAATACTTGCCAATAATACATATTGAGAGTGCGTTAACCCGTAATCTTCTAATGCCTTTTTAATTTCCCGTTGCCAAAGGTTAGTAACCTGCCATAATAAGAAACCTGAACTTTCTTCAGGTTTCTCTACGCTAAATGTGTTGTCTGTTGATTTCATAATTTTGAAGCGAATTTTATTTGTTCAAGCATTTCTGTTGGTAAATTATCCACCATATCCTGGGCAACCAACTTTCGCCAGACAAACCACAGAAATCCTTTTACCGTGATCGTTATAGTAATTTTCAGACCGTCTTCTGTTTCTTCAAAAAGATGGTCATCATACAATCTTGCCAACGGAAATTTAGAAACATCCAGAAACCGTTTATTTTCAACAACATCAAGAATTTCTATTTTTACCTTCGGGCCTCCCTGAGGTTTAAGGATTATAGAATTGCCTGTTTTAAAGTCACCTTCTATTTTAGCAAATTCAATTCCTTTGTCCCAACTATACCAATTGTTTACATCTGCAAATAGTTTCCACATTTGCTCTTTTGTAACTTCTTTCGTTACGATTGAATGAGATCTAGTCCACATACACTTGTTTTTTGAATTAATACCATATTATCTGTACAAATATAATATGTAAACATATAATATGCAACTTTATTTTATTTAAAATTTAATTATTCCTCAAAGACAACTGATAACAAGATACTTATTCCAATTTTCATTTCCAACTTCTGGACTGTCTCCCCCACTCCCCCTTTACTCAGATGAGGCACCGCGGTCGATAGATGGGTTACTGCAATAGGCGGCAGGTGTTCCGCGATCGACAGATGGGTTACTGCAACAGGCGGCAGGTGTTCTGCGGTTGGCGGATGGGTTACTGCAATCGACGGCAGCTGTTCCGCGGTTGGCGGATGGGTTACTGCAGTTGGCGGTAGGTGTTCCGCGGTCGGCGGATGGGTTATTGCAATCGACGGCAGGTGTTCTGCGGTTGGCGGATGGGCTACTGCACTACCCCGGAAAAAACAATCGTCGCACGTAATTTATAAAACAGGACGTCTGGAGCTAAAATACCGTAAATTTCTATCCGTGGAGATAATCCTAACAGCTTATTNATCTCTTACGGCTTTCACTTTATGTTCCATCTGATTCTTTTTACCCTGTTTATTATCAAATGTTGCGGTGCAATAGATCCGTTCGGCATCTTGCTCCAATATAGCATTGGCTTTTGAAATTACATGCAGACACTCATCCATGGTTTCACATTCTACTATCGTACCCATCGGTGTTAGCTGACTGCTGTAGGGCAAAGCATCTATCATCTCTACTACTTTGCGGACGTATTGGCTCACATGTTCCCCTTTATCCATGGGGAAAATGGCAAATTCCATAACTACTGACATAATTCTTTATTTTAATGAGTAACAGCCGGTAAATGTACGAATAAATTCGATTGAGTAATGACGTTGGTTAATGTGCATGTTTGAAAATCTTTACCCGAGAGAAATCGGCCGAGTTGAAACGATTCACACACAGTACAAAAAACAGAGTACACAGGGCGGCAATAAACAGCAAACTCAATAAGGGGCTAATAATAAACCCATGGATATTAAAAGCCACACCCGCTTTAACCAACTCTGTTGTAGGCAGACCCTCCATGTGCAACGTTATATACCGGAAAGCAGCAGTTGTGTAGGTTAACGGGTTAAGATATACAAATGGCAACAAGATAGTTGGCAAAGCCATAGTAGGAATATAGGCTCCCGACAAAAAAGTCAGCGGGATAGAAATAATCGTAATCAACAATTGAAAATTGCTTGATTCTTTTGACAATGTGGCTAAATATAGCCCAAGAGCACTGAATGTCAATCCAACCAGAAACATAAGTCCAACCATGGCTATAGCGGACAGAAAACTTAAACTGAGTCCCATAAACAATCCGATGATAACAATGATTAAACCTTGTATGACGGACACTACCATGGTAGAAAGCACATGCCCAATGGCTATTTGCCAACGGGTAATAGGTGCAACCAAAATTTCTTTCATCACCCCCGAAGAAATATCTTCCAGTATGTTCATTGAATTGCTGAGTGCCGATTGGAACACCGTCATAATGATAATACCGGAAATAAGGTAATTCATCGGATGATCCAGTCCGGGAGCCGATGATTTCATTAAAAAGGAAAATATAAAAAGGAATAACCCGGACATAAATAGATTCATAAACAACTTCATCCGGTCTCTTTGCAGTTTAAGCAGATTTCTCAGCAGTATTGCTTTTATTGGTCGTATCATTCTCTTATCTCCTTTCCTGTTATGGCAATAAACACATCGTTCAGGGTGCCTTTGTTGATTTCTATATCTTCTATTGATTCTCTGAAAGTATTGCTGATGTCCAGCACATCCGCTGTGCCGGTAGCATATATAGTCACCTGGTCGTTATCGATGCTGTATTTTATGGACCGTTCGGTGAGGTATTGTTTTAGATTGGCGGTATCATTCGTTTTAATCTTCATCGTGGTACTGGTATATCTTTTTTTCAGGTTGGCGGGTGTATCGTGCGCCACAATTTTTCCCCCATCAATAATGGCTACCTGATTGCATATTTCTGCTTCATCCATGTAGTGGGTGGTCAGAAAAATGGTGATATTTTTTTGTTTCTGTAGTCTGTGGATATAATCCCACACATTTGCGCGTGTTTGCGGGTCTAAACCGGTGGTGGGCTCGTCCAGAAAAAGAACTTTCGGGAAATGCACCAGTCCGCGGGCTATTTCGGCCCGTCTTTTCATTCCACCCGAAAGACTGTCGACCGGCGATTTCTTTCTGCTGCTGATATCGACCAGATCGAGTACAAAGTCAATCCGTTCTTTCACTTCTGCTTTGGGTACCTTGTAGAAATCACAATGTAGTTTCAGGTTTTCCTCCACGGTGAGTTTACCGTCCAGAGTCGATTCCTGAAAAACAATACCGATATCATTCCTCACTTTGTCTTTTTGCAGGGAAACATCATTTCCGTTGATTTTTAATTCTCCTTCTGTTTTTTCCTGTATGGTGCACAGGGTGTTGATCGTTGTACTTTTACCGGCTCCGTTAGGTCCCAGAAAGGCAAATATTGTTCCCTGTTCCACATCAAACGAGATATTATCTACGGCTGTAAAACTCCCGAATTTTTTAGTGAAGTTCTTCACTTCAATGCTGTTTGTTTTCAAATTAGAATTT
>JGI24139J26690_1000157_pt1 | contig 9475 bp, 7 predicted proteins | sample BarGraIncu00221A_FD_26690 | JGI IMG/M metagenome (IMG submission 26690)
AAGCCAGTTCTTTTCAAAACCCAGGTAGCCGTTGCTTATATAGCCGGCTGATTTTCTTAACTTATTGATTTGTTCAGGGAAAGGTTCGTAGGTATGCGGATCAGCACCTGCAGGCACCATAATATTAACTGTAAAGTCATTCCCTGCAATCTCTTCAACAAAATATTTGAAAGGTGCGATACTGACTGTAATTATTTTATTGCCCTGATCACTGCCATTCCTTCCACAGGAAATAAATAAAACAGTAATCAGAAAAAAGAATATTTTTTTCATTATACAAAAAAGTGATCACCAGCTACAAAATTAACATATAACAGAACAAATGGTTTATGTGTTGCAAATAAAATAATATAAGCTATTTTTGGATAAGATTAACGGAAAATCGACTTCCTGCCGGATGAAGAATAAAGGAGAGATACTCGCATCAATTTTGAAAAACTTCAAGGACTGCTATTTCTTCCTCCATAATACCAGAGATTTTGAGGTCGTTGAAAACATTATGAATGAAGGGTTTATCTTTGAAAGTCAGCTGGCTCATTCCACTGACAGAGTTAATCCAAATGAACCAATTGAAGTAACCTACTTCTTTTTTCAGAGGAAAGACTATGGCTCATACACTATAATTATAGCGATTCCTAAAGTAATTTATGAAATATATACAGGTGTTTCCAATAATAAGGATATCGATATAGAAGAGGTGATGACCATTACGAATGCCTACTTCGGAGATAATGATGAACTAATCTATACGCTATCTCCTTGCCATATCCTAGGATACTTCAACATAAAGACATCGGAGTTCTATCAGAATAGGAACTGGGATCCCTTTTTTAATAACTGCCAGAGAAGAGCAGCAGGGGAAAAAACTGATATCTCCGGTAAGAAATAGATGGAGGAATAAATGCTGAAAACCTTTAACCACAAAGGTCACAAAGGGTTGACACAAAGTACACAAAGGAAAAACAAGCAATGTTTCTCCTCTTCTCCCCCTCTCCCCTTCGCCTCATCATTTCTAAATCACCTATTATCTATAATATATGGCATTCCCTGTAAATGAAAAAGGGGACCAGCCCCTTATACCAGTCCCCTTTTATCAGAAGTGAAAACTAAAATGTCTGAAGTGAGATCTTAAAAAACCCTGTTGCTTTTGTTGATGAGATCTGAAATTTCCAATCGCCTGTCTTGTCCTGATTTTCTGTTTCATTGATAGTGAAAGATTTTCTCCAGTTCAGGTTACCCGATTCATCAATCAGAATATCAGAATAGTTTTTCCCGTTTGGCATTACAATTTTAATCCGGATTTCCCCGCTCTTGCAGTCGCCCATAACCGACATAACAACTGACTTTGAAGTTTTCTCCACATCAAAAGAGTAATCTCTCGTAAAGGTGTTTTCTTTAACTGTCTTTGAAAAATCCCAGGATGTTCTCTCCGAATCTCCCATTGAATGATCAAACCAGTCATGCATATCCTGACCGGCGAATGCTGCTGAAGAAAATGGTTCATCAAAATTGAATGATCTGTCACCTCTCGGCAATGACAAATAGATTTTTGCCCGCTCTCTATCACCATTCACCAGATCTTCATTTGCCTGTTTTACTGAATAATCTANCTCTGATTTTTGCTTGTCAAGGTTACCTTCTGCCTCGGCCTGTGCTTTCTTTTGCTCTGCCATTGCTTTCTTCTGCTGCTCTATCGACAGCTGGATCTTAGCATCCTTTTCCTGCTCTTCCTTAGTCTTCTCCTGGGCGGCTACCTGCTGAAAAAAAGTGCCAAGTGAGAGAAGTAAAATGATTAAAAATAAACTGTACTTTTTCATGACTGCCTCGTTTTTAGTTTGACTATGTAAAGATAGACCCTCCAGAGACGCTATTTTGTTAATACCGGGTTAATGCTGGGTTAATGTTCCCCCAACCACTCCGGGATATCAATAAATTGAATAATTTTGAGAAAACATAATAAAGACAATGAAAACTAAAAATACCGTACTGATCCTTGGCGTTTCATCCATCCTCATATTAATATCAGTCCAGGTATTTATCATCTTAGGGATCTGGAAACAGAAAAATGAGATGTTTGCCTTAGAATATACCATCTATTCAAAGGAGGCGCTGTCTTATTTCAGCAGGAGAATGACAACAGATGGATTTGATACAGTCAGGTTTCTTCTGCGTAAATATTCCGAACAGGCTGTTAAAGAGCTGCATGAGGCAAAAGATCAAAAAGAACTTGCAGCCAGCAAAAAGGATGTACTGAATTACTTCACAACTGTGGTAAATAAGGAACAGGATCTCTCTTCTATGCTTTCCTTATATTTTGAAAGAAGGGGATTTGAAAAGAATTTCAATTACTCCATTGTGATTAACAATCTGGAAATGATCAATAATGATACAATTGTTGTCTACCGTAGTCAGGAATTTGCTAACAGAATTTCACCCGACAGAAGCAAAAGACCACCTGTTACTGAAATTTCAAGATCAAAAATACTGGTTAACTGGTTTGGAATGGAAGATAACAATTACAGGCTGGTTTTTGACTATTTCATCGACTTTTCCAATCAGCGGAAAATGATGTTTAAAGAGATCTCAGGATCACTTGGTCTGAGCACTCTGAGCATACTGCTTGTTGGCATTATGTTTATGATAACCTTCCGTAATCTTACAGAAGAACAGAGACTTTCAAACCTTAAGACCGATTTTATAAATAACATGACACATGAGTTAAAAACACCGTTATCAACTATAACGGTGGCTGGAAAGACTCTGGAAATGCCTCAGATCAGAAATGATGATGCCAAAATACTTGAAACTGCAAAACTAATCGGGAAACAAAGTGTCCATCTTAATCAGCTTATCAATATGATACTTGAAATAAGTATGTGGGAGCGAACCCAGTTCCAGCTTGATAAAATAACCGTTGATATTGAGGAGGTAATGAACGATATAGTCGACAGTTTCAAATCAGGAGGTGGTAACAGCGCTTCAATCTATAAGAAATATAATTTCAGCGGAGCCAAAATCGATCTCGACGTTGTTTATTTTACGACTCTTCTTAACAATCTTCTTTCCAATGCGGTGAAATATTCCGATAAAGAACCTGTGATTGATGTTGAAGGTTTCGCCGAGAACAATAGTGTGTGTATCAAAGTATCTGATAATGGAATCGGAATTAATAAGATCGATCAGAAACATATTTTTGATAAGTTTTACCGGGCCTCTACAGGGAATATACATAAATTCAAAGGATTGGGTCTCGGCCTCTATTATGTTAAGAAAATCGCTGAAGCCCACGGCGGAGATGTGACTGTAAGCAGCAGACCCGGAAAAGGAAGTACATTCACGGTCATCCTGCCGAATAACTCATAAAGAATCTTATACAAATAAAATTTACTAAAATCCGCTATGAGTAAGATCCGTCTCAAATAATTAAATCAGAATAGTTTGTATCTTTACTATTACAATACCATATTAAATAAAATATCCGGAAATGAAAGTTTTAGTTGCTGAAGATGACAGAGATTTTGGAAATATATTGACTCAGTATATATCGATAAGCGGTTTTGATGTAAAGCTTGGCCGCGACGGGAAAGAAGCCTGGGATCTTTTTAACCAGGATAAACCCGATATCTGTGTATTTGATGTGATGATGCCAGAAATGGACGGATTCACCCTGGCTGAAAAAGTTAAGGAGGCTCACCCCGATGTTCCTGTCATTTTTCTGACTGCAAAGAGCCTCAAAGAAGATATTGTAAGAGGGCTGAAAATCGGAGCAGATGACTATATAACCAAACCCTTTGATCCTGAAGTTCTGATATTGCGTATTAATAACATTCTTAAACGGGCCTATTCATCAACAAATGATGAGTTCAAAGTATCCAAAACAGTTCTGAAATACAATACTCTTGAGCTTATCTGTGGAAATTCAAAAGAAAAGCTCACACTCAAAGAAGCTCAGTTGTTGAAATACTTCATCATAAACAAAAATAAAATACTTGCCCGGGAAGATATTCTGACAGAGATATGGGGTGAGGATGATTACTTTCTGGGAAGAAGCATGGATGTGTTTATCAGCCGTTTAAGAAAATATGTTACGGAGGATACAAATATAGATATCCGCACCGTAAGAGGGACAGGATTTATACTCGAAGAGATAAAGAAGGAGGAATAGAAAGGTGTAAGGCATGAGGCGTGAGGTAGTCCTTCCTCATCCCTCACTCCTCAATCCTCATTATTTCCTACCTCCCAGAACTTCACTTACCTTGTTATACAACGCTTCACCCCTCAGGTTCCGTGCGATTATTTTTCCGGTTTCGTCGAGAAGAAAATTCGAGGGAATTGAATTTACAGAATACAATTTTGCAGCAGCATTATCCCCGCGTTTAAGATCTGACACATGTGTCCAGGTAAGTTTGTCATCGGCAATTGCCTTAACCCAGGCTTCTTTTGAATTATCAAGCGAGACACCAATTATATCAAATCCTTTTTTATGATATTCATTATAAATTTTTACGACGTTCGGGTTTTCCTGACGGCAGGGGTTGCACCAGGCTGCCCAGAAATCTATCAGCAATAATTTGGAACCAATCTTTGATGAGAGTGTAACCGGACTTCCATTCACATCATTCATGGTAAAATCCGGCGCTTTCTGACCAACGGCAACAGTTTTCATAACTGCAACTCTTTCTTTAAGGTTTTTTATTTCGGGTAACGAAACAAGAGATGTATCTAATCCATTGACCAGAGACTCTATCTCGTCAGCCTCCATATCATAACTCAGGCTTATTATTTCTGAAGGTGAGACATATGAGGAAGGATGACTCTTTACAAATTTTTTATGAAGGTTTAGCATCTCTGTCTGGACTGAATCGGCCTCTCTTTGGAGTATAGCAACATTTGCAGCATCGCCCGACTGACTCGCAGCCTGATATTTAATGATGATCTTTGAATAAATATCGCTCAGAGGCTTATTTGAATCAATAAGAGACTTATACTCATCCTGTGTTTTAGATCCTGATATCTTAGCGTTATAAAGTGAATCAAGATTTCCTGTTACCATAATATCCGAATTCTCAAGGTAGAAAGATGTCCTTTTCCTTGTATTGCCTGCAACAAGCTGGATAATCTGGGGATGATCAACTACTCCGCCTTTCATGGTAAAAGATCCTTTCTTCGACACTGCCGAATCAATTGAAACTATTTTGCCGGCTTCTCTTTTCTGAAGATAGAAAGTAATACTGTCAGAACCTGTAATTTTCCCTTTAACAGTATAATGCGGTTTTGTAGAACATGATATTAATACTGCGCCTATAATCAGACAAATGATCTTTTTCATATAAACTGGTTTTGAATTAGTAATTCAATAATTTTAGTTTGAATTGGCAAAGATATCAATTAATATTCAGTATGCCTTTTGAAATATTTGTCGAGTAAAATTAAAGCTGCCTTAAATGAAGTTATTGTTCCTTCATTTAATTGTCTTTCAATCACAGGGAGCAATGTCTTTACCTCCTTATTATTATAGAATGAGTTATTAAGATATTCTAAAACTGTATCATGCATCCTTATAACTGCCTGTTCCTTTCGGAATTTCTCAAAATATCCTGAATTCCGGGCAAAATTCAGGTACTCTGTAATTATTTCCCATAGCTCTTTTATACCAGTGTTTGTCAGTGCGGAACATGTGTGAACCTGAGGTACCCAACCCGATGATTTTTTGGGGAAGAGATGAAGTGCATTCTGAAATGAGACACGTGCATTCTCAGCAAAAAGTTTATTTGCTCCATCAGCTTTTGTGATGGCTATAAGGTCTGCCATCTCCATTATCCCTCTCTTTATGCCCTGCAATTCATCGCCTGCACCGGCAAGCATCAGAAGAAGAAAAAAATCTACCATTGAGTGGACGGTTGTCTCGGATTGTCCGACACCAACTGTTTCAACCAGTATTGTATCAAAACCTGCTGCCTCACAAAGTATAATAGTCTCCCTGGTTTTTCTGGCTACCCCACCGAGAGTACCTGTTGTAGGAGAAGGCCGTATAAATGCTCTTGGATGGATGCTTAGTTGTTCCATCCTCGTCTTGTCTCCGAGGATGCTTCCTTTTGTCTGTTCGCTGCTTGGGTCAATTGTAAGCACGGCAAGCTTATGGCCCTCTCCTGTAATATGTAATCCAAATGTTTCGATGAATGTGCTCTTGCCTGCACCGGGAACACCTGTTATTCCAATCCTGACCGATCTGTCGCTGAATGGAAGACATTTCTCGATGATGGCCTGAGCTGTTTCATAATGCTCAGGCAGCGAACTTTCAACTAATGTAATAGCCTGACTAAGAATGGTCCTGTTTCCTGATAAAATCCCGGAAACAAATTCATCTGCGGAATATTTCTTACGCCGTTTACGTCCCGATGTTGTCAGAACGTCAGGATTAATACTTGGTGGCTGCGGAATCCCCTGATGTACCTTTAGAGAGCTTTTAAATTCTTTTTTCCTATCCATTAATTATTTAGCCACAGGTGGTTGTTCGACATCGGCATTAAGCATAAGAACAACTTCCGAATTTTTTGGATCATTAGTATAAACATAGATCGCCTTGGTAACTTTCCCTGAATAGCTGCCAGAGTTAAACACTGCTTTAATACTGCTTGAATCTCCGGGTTTAATTCCTACCCCCTGGTTTCCCTGCTGAACAGCGGTACAACCGCATGTAGATCTGATAAACCTGAGAAGGAGGTCGCTTTTGCCTTCATTTTTAAATTTAAACTCAACTTCGTTTTGGGTAGATCCTTTTATTTTCCCAAGGTCAACAGTAGTGGATTCAACTTTGAATACAGGAGCGTTATCCAGTTCCTGCTTTGTTAAAGAAGAAAAGTCTTCTACAAGGTTTGCCGACACATAATAAAACAAATTCTCCTGAACAACTCCATTCAGCTTAATTTTTATCATATCGCTTACGTTGCCCCAACCACCATTTTTTGTTGCATCGTAAGTTCCTTCTACCATTCCTTTTTGACCTGGTTTCAGGGTTTCAGGATTACACTTCAGGGTAAGATGTGGAGGCAATGCATCAAATTCAACTTTAACGGGTGCTGCTGAAGTATTAATCAGCTGCATTACTCTCATTTTCTTTTCGTTTTTCTTGACATTGGTGAAAGCCATATGGTTGCTTTCGAATCTTACTGCACCAACCGCGAATGTAAACAGCTCTTCAACGGTCTTTTCATGCGGAATGACTTCTCCCTTAATTACAAGGACTGAAACTTCCGGTTTGGTATTCGTGTATACTGAGAGTGTTTTATTGAATTGTCCCGGTCTGTCCTTTGGATCATATATCGCAGTAACCTTGCCTTTTGCTCCTGCCGGTATGGGTGCTTTGGTCCACTCAGGTGTTGTACAGCCGCATGAGGCCACAACATTCTGTATAACCAGNGGTTCAGTTCCTGTGTTTGTAATAATAAAATCAAAAGTCTGCCTTCCGGCTTCTTCTTTAAAAGTTCCAAAATCATGCTCAGTAGCTGAAACTTGCATTTTTGTTGATGCAACCTGCGATTTTGCACTAATCCCGAAAATCAGTAAAGTAATAATAAAGAATAATCGTTTCATATCAGTCTGGTATTTTAGTGTTTGAAGAATTACATTATCTTTTACAAATATATGAATGCAAATCAAATTCATTCCTATGACAATTACAGGAAGAATTTAGTTGCATGGTTTAAAACAAAAACCGGGCCGGAAAAATTGAATCCTGTAAAGTGGTGTAAAAATAATAAAGTTTGAGATTTTTAGATAGTTTAAAACAGATTATCATTAGTTTTGCTGCTAAGACTGGATTCTTTGGAACAAAATTTGCTAATTTGAGAACCGGTTACTTGATGAGAGCCTTGGAAAAGAGAAATATNAAAAAGCTGATTATCATTCTTATAGTTTGCGTTTTCGGTTTAAGCGCAAAAGGGCAATTTTATAATGGCCTCCAGATGTCTTTTGGCAAAAACAGAGTTCAATACTATGATTTCTACTGGCAATTTTACAGGTTTGACGATTTTGACTGCTATTTCAATGAGTATGGTCGCGACCTTGCTCAGTTCACTGCAGACTATGCAAAGAAAAAACTGTCTGAAATTGAGAATTTTTTTGATTACACTCTGGAAAAGAGAATAATGTTCATAATTTATAATAAAAACTCTGAGTATAAACAAACTAATATCGGTCTTGTCACCTTTGATGAGGACAGTTATAACACCGGGGGCTTCAACAGAATAATAAAAAATAAAGTAATGCTTTATTATGAAGGTGACCATGAATCCTTTAAACGCCAGATTGCGGCCTCAATTACCGAAGTGATAATAAATGAAATGTTATATAATGCCGATGTAAAAGACAGAGTATCAAGTTCATCGTTGATTTATATGCCCGACTGGTACATTAAAGGACTTGTCCGGTATGCAGGAGGAGGATGGGATTATGAGGCAGAAAACAGGGTAAAGGATGGACTCAAATCAGGTAAATTTAAAAACATTAATCATCTCGAGTATGACGATGCAATAGATGCCGGTCAGTCTTTCTGGAGGTTCATCGGGAAAAAATTCGGCAACTCGCTCATTCCAAATATAATCTACCTTACCAAAATTTACAAAAATGTTAACGATGGCTTCCTTTATGTGACCGGTGAAAATCTCCGGGAGCTCCTGAAAGAATGGAAAGCCTTTTATTCCGAAGAGTATTCGGGTGATAAAAACCTTCCTGCAGATGATGCAAATACGGTGAGGAAATCAAGAAAAGAACAGATCTATCAGCAGGTAAAGGTCAGTCCCGGAGGAGATTATATCGCGTATGTTACCAATGACTGGGGAAGAAAGCGGATATGGTTGTATAACCAGGCAACGGGAAAGCGAAAAATAATTTTCAGGAAAGAGCCGAAGTTCGAACAGATTGTAGATAATACATACCCTGTAATTGCGTGGCATCCGAGTGGAAAGATCCTGACTTTCATTAATGATGAAAAGTTAGACCTCGAGATGTATTTCTATAGGGTAAATGAAAGGAAAACCGAGAAAAGAGTTCTTTTGTATTTTGATAAAGTACTCGATTTTTCTTATTCACCTGAGGGTTCACGGCTTGTCTTTTCTGCTGTAAAAGATGGAATAACCGATATATATATTCATACTATAGCATCTGGAACCAATGAACAGATTACCAGGGATATAGCAGATGACCTTAATCCTTCGTTCATGAAATATTCGCCTGATGAAATACTTTTTTCATCAAACAGGCTAACCGATACCCTTTCAAATACTGCAGATCCTTTTGAAAAAGTTTCGCAGACATTCGATCTTTTCACATATAACATTACAAAGAAAAATAATATCCTGGTACGGCTGACCGAAGGTAAATATACCGACAGGTTTCAGTCTGCTGAAATAGCAAAGAATCAGTTTAATTATTTAGGCAATCAAAACGGTATATTTAACAGGTACACAGCTAAATT
>JGI24139J26690_1000160_pt1 | contig 9411 bp, 7 predicted proteins | sample BarGraIncu00221A_FD_26690 | JGI IMG/M metagenome (IMG submission 26690)
AGGCATTAAGAATGTCAGGCTCCTGCAAGCAGATATCTTTTCTCTACCTTTCGAAGAGGAAAGTTTTGATCACGTTTTCATCTGTTTCGTGCTCGAACACCTTCAGAATCCTGTAGAAGCCCTGGAATGCCTGAAAAAAGTTCTCAAACCCGGAGGTACTGTAACTGTCGTTGAGGGGGACCATGGTTCATGTTATTTTTATCCTGAAGGAGAAAGGGCCGTTAAAGCCTGGCGTTGCCTTATCCGCGTGCAGGCACAAATGAAAGGGAATTCCCTTATCGGACGCCAGCTTTGCCCTCTCCTTCAGAAATCGGGGTTCAGTGAAGTAAAAGTAGAGCCTAGAATGGTCTATGTAGATTCCAGCAAACCTGGACTTGTGGATGGTTTTATCCTGAAGATCATTATTCCCATGGTAGAAGGTGTAAAAGATCAGGCTTTGGAGATGAAGATGATAGGAGAAGGAGAGTGGAAGAAGGGGATAGAAGAGCTCCATGGGACTGCCAAACCTGAAGGAACTTTCTGTTATACCTTCTTTAAAGGGAGAGCAGTAAAATGAAAGGTTAAATTCAAAGAAGTTAAATCTCCGATTTAATTTCCTCAAGAGAAAAAAATTCACACATCTTTGGATCGAATCCGTATTTTCACTTTCTATTATTTATTGTTGAAAATGATCTTGAATTCTGTTCCTGCATCCCTTCTCAGTTCCAAGTGACCTTCTATCTGGTCTACAAGAACCATTATGAGCTGAAGTCCAAGAGAATCCGTATTTTCAAGATCTATCTCTTCCGGGATTCCAGGACCATTATCAGCTACTGCCAGTGTATACTGCAAATACATTTTACTCTTGCCCCTATCTTTTTCTGAATCTGCAGATTTTTCATGCAATTTTTCACAAATTTTTTCGTTGTTCTCAGATCTACACAGGCTTATGCTAATTTCTCCTTTCTGTCCTGGCTGAAAGGCATATTTCAGGGAATTTGAGACAAGTTCATTTACAATAATTCCAAGAGGAATTGCTGTATCCATTCCCAGGTAGACCTGTTCAAGGTTCAGCTTCAGGGTAATGTCTTCATTTTTTACTGTATATGATCTGAGAAGGTTTGTAGTCAGTTTCCGCAGGTAACTGGCAAAATCTAATGTAGCCATGTCTCTGGATTTGTACAACTCCTCATGAATCAGAGCCATACAGATTACGCGATTCTGGCTTTCTTTAAAAGCCTTAAGAATCTCTTGACTCTGAACGGCTTCCCTTTCACTGAACCTTTCTGCCTGGAGATCAAGAAGGGAGGAAACCACCTGAAGGTTATTTTTTATTCTGTGATGAATTTCTTTTACCCGGGCTTCTTCATGTTTTTCCAGGGTTTCTTCAATCATTTTGCGTCCAGTGATATCATGAATCCAACCTTGAAATTTGCCCCGATTTNCNGAATTATTGGGAATTTGTCGAATTCTTTCCCTTACCCATCTTATTTCCCCGTCTTTTCTCTGTATTCTATATTCTGTTTCTACAGAGATTTCAGGATTTGATGTGGAACATTCTGTTTTTTTAGAGACTACTGGCAGGCCTTTAGGTATAATAATATCAGCCCACTTCACGCTGCAGGAAAGAAAGTCTTTCTTACTGTAACCTGTGATTTCTTCAATAGACCCTTCCATAAATATAGGTAAAAGATCTTTATCCAGCTGAAATAGAATTCCACTAAAATTTTGCATAAAAGAAAGATAATCTTCTTGAAATCGGTGTGAATCTTCCGGCACGGTTTTTTTTTCAAGAATGTCTTTTTTTACTCCAAACAAGCCGTAAATAATAGCCTGTTCATTAGTGAGGAAACTTGCCTCCTGTTTTAAAACATCTTCTCTTTGTGTAAGTTCTCTGGAAAGTCTGCTGTAAGGTTCTTCAAACTTTGTTTCCACGACTGCTTGATATATCAAGCAAAAAGACATCAGTTTAATAAAGTGTCCCATAGCACTTGGAAACTCATCCAGATGGCTGTAGATGATAAAGGGTAGTTCCCCGAAAATTGCCAGAGTGATAGACATTACAAGCAAGCTGAAGACTTTTTGTCCGAACATTTCTTTTTTTGCATACAGAAGAACAAGTGAGCAGAGTAATATAAAAGAGATTACGCATCCGCTTATTTGTTCGAAAAAAGTAAATCCTGAGCCTTCGATGTAAGATGCTGGAAAATTCTTTAGATATATAACTGAAATAAGGAGATATGCTGTAATTATAGCATATATAACGAATATTTTCTTAGCAAATCGAGAATTTTTAAAGAATATCGAATTATCCATCTCATTATTTTTATTCCGTATCAAAAACATTGGAGCTATCAGAAGAGAAATGCTTTCTATATACCTTGCAATTATCCAGAATTGGATGGAAGGATTTAAATCAAGTTCGGGAAGTGCCTCTACCCCGCTAAACGCCAGAGTATGTAAAAGGTCAAAACATCCAACGAAAAAATACGATATTCCTAACAATAATAAATATCTATTTAAGATTAAGCTTTTTGATTTCCATATTATAATGAAGGATGTGCACGCTGCCACGACGCTGAATAATTCCACCAGGCTATGGAAGAGAAGATAATGTTTGAAACTAATTATGCAGAGAAAGACGATTATAATTGCCCAGACAATTGAGTCATCCAGCTCTGATCTAAATATTTCTCTTCCATTCTCCCGTTTTACATCCCTCATCGACAGTAATATTAAATTCATTCTATATTAAATTTTTTATTATGTTAGAGGTTACTTAATGCTGAAAATGGAGCTCAATTTCCGCAGTTTGTAACACATTTTTTGTAAATTTGTCCGCTCACGCATTCGTTTGAAATTAGTTAAGGAGTACATGTTCGCTAATCCTTCCTTGATCTAAATTCAAATATTTGGTTCTTGACATACTTTGGAATCGATGCACTAGGATTGAAAGATGTATACCTGTTTGACCAACTCTTCTGTAAAATATCTACTTTTACCCCATTATTAAGAAGTTTGAAAATTCAAACCCTNTNTTGTCAGAGTAGCAAATAAAGTGTCTGTAGATTCACAAGCTAGCACAGGTTAGCAAAAGGTGATTCGATAAGAACGAAATACAGTATCTACAAAAAGAGAAGTATCTGAAGAATGAGAGAATTAATCAGAAACTGAAAGCAGATACTTAAAATGTGAGAAAATGCAACCATGACAGATATTATATAAAAAGAGCCTAAACTTAGAAGAATGTGGATTAGGTGATGATATGAGATGTCGTTCGACGAATTCCGGGCTGGGTAAATAGAAAAAGATATTAAAGTCTTCCTTTTTAATCTAGATAATTCCAGATCCAGAGTGTAAGTACCGTCTCAATTTATGGAAAAATCCGGAAGTGAAACATTAATTATAGAAAAATTTACTTACAATAAATCCCACTCTGAACCTTGTGGAGATGTATTTTTGAACATGGGAACCTTGAAAAAAGCCATCGCGGTCCTTTTACTGCTTATAGCAGGAGTATTTCTGGTTCGCGTTTACTGGCCAGATATCATACCTATTCTGGGAGAAAGCTTGAAAATTCTCAGTCAAACCCGAATACGTTATTTCATTCTGGCTTTCTTAGTATACCTCTTGAGTGTATACTTATTCGCAGTCCGTTGGCAGCAGGTTCTTTGTTCTATTGGCTATGATCTTAAGGCCACAAACCTTGTTCCCGTTATTTTTGGAGGAATGTTCGCAAACAATTTAACTCCGGCAAGCAGGGCAGGAGGCGAGCCCCTTCGGATATTTTGGATTAACAAGAGATTTGGAGTACGTTATACTGATGGTTTCATATCAATTCTTTTCGAAAGGCTGGTTGAAGCAATTCCTATTTCCATACTATCAATTTATGTTCTATACTCATTCCCCTCGCTGGAGATCAAATTCTTACCCATAAAAAATAGTCTTACGTTAAACTCAACTTATTTATTGCTATTAGGCTTCTTCGCAGCAGGATTCACAATATGGCTTTTCAGAGCAAGGTTTTCTTCCCTTCTCAATAGTGTGCAGCAAAACTGGAGACAGCTTCGCAAATCCTTTATTGCTGTTCTTCTTTTATCCTCCGGAGTCTGGGTTCTTGATATAATACGTCTCAAGCTGATTGCTTTAGCCCTGGACCTTCCTCTTTCTCTATATTTGATTGCAACAATATCAATTTTGTATCTGCTGCTTGGAAGCCTGCCAATAACCCCTGGAGGGCTTGGAATAGTTGAAGGAGGTCTGATCTCTATCCTTCTCTACTTCGGGTTACCACTCTCTTCAGCAAGTAGCTTCGTCTTTCTCGAACGTTTTATCTCCTTTGGGCTCAGCAGCGTGATAGGATTTCTGTACCTATTTTATTATGGAGGGTTTAAGATATGGAAAAGCGCAAAGTTGCACTGATCAGTGACTGGTACTTTCCAAAAGTAGGAGGAATTGAGTATGCCATGCATGCCCTTGCTAAAACCCTTGCCACGCATGGTCATGAGGTAAGCGTTATTACAAGGAGCTATCCGGATGTTCCTGAATACTGTATCCGAGATGGGGTTTCAGTAATAAGGATCAAAGGGAAACCTTTTCCCGGGCAGCATCGTTTTCTCATGCCAAATGCGTATAAAGAGCTCTACTATCTTTTGAAAAATGGCAATTATGAAATAGTCAATTGCCACGGACTGGATTCTCCTATTGGGATATCTGCCCTTATTGCTTCCAGGAGACTTGGAATTCCTGTAGTAGTTACCAATCATTCTCTGGTAGGCCACACCATATATAGCCCAGTTCTTTATCTTCTTGGCAAACTTTTTATAAGGAATGCAGACGCTGTAATCGCTGTCAGCTCGGCAGTTGAGAAAGACTCAAAAATAATGACAGCAAAACCTGTTTACAGAATTTTTAATGGGGTTGATTCTGAGGATAATATCATCAAGGTTCCACTTCCTTTTGATACGAAAGGAAAAGTTATAATCGCCACTGTCGCACGCATGACAAAAAAGAAAGGTGTCCAGAATATTGTGAATATCGCCCCTTCCCTTCTGGAAAAATATGAAAACGTGATATTCTTAATGATAGGAGACGGGCCACTTAAGAAAAACCTGGAAAAAAAGGTAGACGAAAAAGGGTTATCAAGAAACTTTTACTTTACAGGAGAAGTTCCAAGGAGAAGGGTATTGGGGTACCTGGAGAAGGCAGATATCTTTGCTCTTCCCTCCAGCGATGAGGCTTTCGGAATTGCGATCCTTGAAGCTATCTCTAAAAATGTTCCTGTCGTGGCAATGAATCATAGTGGGGTCTCGGATATTATAAAGAACGGCGTAAGTGGCTACCTTGCGAATAATCTTGCGGAATTTTCGTCCAATCTTCAAGAACTGATAGAAAATCCATCCCTGCGAACCTCGCTTGCCCAGAGAGCGAGCCAGGAGCTTTCAAACTACGATTGGAACAGAATATGTGAACAGACCAGCAAAGTGTATACAAAGGTCATTTATGAAAAACATCACAATAACAATTGATGTGGAAGAAGACTGTCCACCCATGCTTACGAGTACAAGAGGTATGGAAGAAGGACTGCCGAAACTACTCGACCTCTTCAAAAAGGAAGGAATAAAAGCTACTTTCTTCGTGACCGGAATGATGGCAGAACAGTATCAGGACCTGATAACCAGGATCCCGAAAGAAGGACACGAGCTGGGTTGCCACGGATATACCCATGCACGTTTTGACCGAATGGAAACAGAAGAGGCTAGAATCGCCCTTAAGCAGGCTGGCAAGGTACTCAGGCAGTTTGAAAAAAAGCTTGTCTCCTTCAGGGCTCCGAACCTTCAGTTTCCGGCAAAATATCTAAAACTCCTAGAAAAGGAAGGCTTTCTGTACGACTCCTCCCTTGCGGCATACAAACCGCCGTTTCCCCGAAGCAGAGTAGAGGGTAAAATAATAAGGATTCCTGCTACGATTACCTCTTCTTTTTTAAGGCTGCCACCATCTCTTTTTCTCCCGCTGCTCAAGCACGCAAAAGCTCCTGTACTCTTTGTCCATCCCTGGGAATTTGTGGACATGTCCGCGCTGCCTATACGCCCGGACTGCAAGTTCAATACCGGAGAAAAAGCTCTCCAAAACCTTAAAACTTTGATCCATGCCTCCAAAGCCGAAAATTGCCCTTTTTTAACTATGGAAGAAAGAGCATCCCTTGAAAAATTATGATTCCTGAAGAGGGAAAAACAAAAGCTTGCTTTATTCGATGGATAAACGTTGTATGTTACCATCTCATCAATCATCTTTATTGGAATTGGCCAGGGTACCTTAGGAATTAATCCAGATATGCTCAGTGTGTATGCCTTATTCTTTGTCTGGACCGCATTCATCTTTTCGCTCGCTGGAGATTGGCCATCAGGGAAAAGTAAAAAGCCTCAGTGAGGAATTTCTTATCTGCGATCTGCCTGGTGATTGAAATAGTGCACCCACTGGTGATTTAATCTTGGATATGGACTTTATACCTACGGCCACTGATCTCGAGTTTTTTCCTTGGGACTGAGATCTTTAAATTAACAACACTATGGGGTGAAATCATTTTTACAGTTTGTCTTCAGTATAATTAATCCGTAATCTCATCCCGTCATTTGAGATAGCTCATTTTCATTTTTCAATTTTATTCTGGAGATAATTCGCATAACATCTTGAACAATGAAAAATAAGACAGCATTTNTAAATAGAATATGAGTATAATTGCATATACTCATTTACAGATGGTGATGTTCGCGGATATTGTTTATATATTTAAGGCTCTGGCTGATGAAAATAGAATAAGAATACTGAACCTTTTAAAAAATGGTGAATTATGTGTCTGTGATATTGAGGCGGTTCTAGGCATTAAACAATCCAATGCTTCCAGGCACTTGAATAGACTGAAAACGGCAGAAATAATTGTTTCCGAAAAAAAGTCCCAATGGGTCTATTACAGATTCAACGATAATATTTTTAAAAGGTTCCCCTTCCTTTCAATCATCGTTAGCGATGAAGTAGAAAAAATAAGCATTTGTAAAGATGACTTAGAACTATTGAAAAAGTTCAAAGCAAGTGATAGGTCCTGCGATTGAATGAGAAAAATAAAGCTTACTAAAAATTGAAGGTGTTTATTTTGGAAGACTCTGTTGTATCAAAATTGTCGTTCCTGAATCGTTATTTGACCCTGTGGATTTTTCTGGCTATGTTTATCGGTGTAGCCCTAGGCTTTGTTTATCCGGGCTTTGCAGACTTTTTAAAGAGCCTGTCTATTGGCACCACATCCATTCCCATTGCCATTGGCTTGATAGTAATGATGTACCCTCCGCTGGCGCGGGTCAAATACGAGGAATTAGGCAAGGTGTTCAAGAATCACAAGGTGTTAGGATTATCCTTATTAGAAAATTGGGTCATTGGTCCAATTTTAATGTTCATCCTGGCGATTATATTTCTTAGGGAATATCCGGAATACATGGTAGGTGTCATTCTAATTGGACTGGCTAGATGCATCGCCATGGTAATTGTTTGGAACACCCTGGCAGATGGGGATAATGAGTATGCTGCTGCTCTGGTCGCCTTCAATTCTATCTTTCAGTTAGTCTTCTACTCCGTTTTTGCATATTTCTTTATAACCTTATTGCCTGAGTGGCTGGGATTGAGTGGCATGGAAATAAATATCTCTATTGGAGAGGTTGCCCAAAGTGTTGCCATCTACCTGGGGATCCCTTTTGCTGCTGGCTTTTTAACCCGTTACTTCTTACGTCCTGCAAAAGGAGCTGAATGGTATGATAACAAATTCATTCCTAAAGCGGGTCCGATTTCGCTTTATGCTCTACTATTCACGATTATTGTAATGTTCTCTTTAAAAGGTGAATATATTGTTACCTTGCCTTTAGATGTAGTAAGAATTGCAATTCCTCTCTTAATCTATTTCGTAATTATGTTCAGCATCTCATTTTTTGTCTCTCTAAAAATGGGTATTAACTACGCACAGACAACATCTCTTGCTTTTACCGCGGCAAGTAACAACTTCGAACTGGCAATTGCAGTCGCAGTAGCAGTTTTCGGCATTGATTCAGGACAGGCATTTGCAGCGGTTGTAGGTCCGCTGATTGAAGTGCCAGTGATGATTGGGCTTGTAAATGTGGCACTCTATTGGAGAAGGAAATATTTTACGAAAGGTTACAGGGCAGCTTGAAGAACAGCAACAAAGAGTCCTTGCAGCTTAGTTTTACAGTCAATAGGTGCTGCATTTATATGGAGCTATGACCTCGTTTTGAGGATTTATCACTCTACTTATTTTTGTTGCCTATTCTTGATTGAACAAAATCCGATAGCCAGTTACTCCAGCATGTAAATAGAACCTGGCTCCAGCGTATAAATAAAATATAGCCGAGATTTCAATACATGTTCCTCACGAAGTAAACAAAAAAGGAGTAGTTTTCAGCATGCAATATAGCCTTGGGATTGATGCGGGAGGCACATACACCGATGCGGTGCTTATAAGGGATACGGACGGTGTCATTATTGACTCAAATAAAGCGCTTACCACATACCCCGACCTCCACCCTGGCATCAAAAACGTAATAGATGGCCTGAACACGGAATACCTGAAAAACATAAAGCTAGTTTCGGTTTCCACAACCCTATCCACCAACACTATCTTGGAAGGAACCGGTTTTCCAGTCGCCCTGATCCTTATTGGAGATCACCCCTTCGAAAAGCAATTGCCCACAGAGCATGTGTTTTTTGTCGCAGGCGGACACAACCACAATGGGGAAGAAGAGGCCCCCCTTGGCCTGGAAGCTGTTGAGAAGTTTGCCCTGCGTGTAAAGGATAAGGTTTCCGCTTTTGCCATTTCATCCTATTTCAGCACTCGGAATCCGGAACATGAACTGAAAGTAAGGGACCGAATCCTTGAACTTACAGGCCTTCCTGCCGTTTGTGGACATGAACTTTCCCAGGAACTCGGAGCTTACGAAAGAGCGGTGACAGCTTTCCTTAATGCCCAGTTGATCCCCATAACAAGGCAGTTCGTGCAGTCAATAATCACGGATATCAAAGAGAGGGGGATTAACGCCCGGCTTCTTATGCTCAAATGTGATGGTTCTGTGGTCGGAATCAAAGATGCCCTGAAAAAGCCCATAGAAACGATCTTTTCAGGCCCGGCAGCAAGCCTGGTCGGAGCCTCATATCTCTCTGGACTTGAGACCTGTGCCGTAATTGATGTAGGGGGGACGAGCACTGACATCTCCTCAATCTGCATGGGCGTTCCTGACCTGAGCGAGGAGGGCGCTATTGTGGGGGGCTGGAAGACCAGAGTCCGGGCGATCCGGATGGAAACAACGGCTACAGGTGGAGACAGCCATGTCTGGGCAATGAATAGAGAATTTTTCCTTGGGCCCCGCCGGGTTGTAC
>JGI24139J26690_1000162_pt1 | contig 9331 bp, 5 predicted proteins | sample BarGraIncu00221A_FD_26690 | JGI IMG/M metagenome (IMG submission 26690)
TTTTTTCTACAATTAGTTATTTACTCTAGTTTCGTTGTCAGGGCTTGTCTCTCTAAGCGGCTGCAAAGGTAACGCTTATTTTTAAACTACCAAACTTTTTTTGAAAATAAATTCCTATTAAATTTTGGACCGTTTATCACGTCCTTTTTCATTACTTTTCTGTATGCTTCAATCACTAAATCTGCGACTAAAACTATACCGTGCTTCTCTCTTAAAGCGGGTGCAAAAGTAGTCCCTTTACCAATACAATCCAAACTTATTCCACTCTTTTTTCTGATATAAAACAACTTTTATTTTTAAACTTCTGAAATAAAACTACTTTACATGAGAAAATAATTTTGATTTTATCCAACACTGGATGGTTTTCCAGACAAAAGACTAGGTTCCATAAAGAATTATTCGTTATACATACCCCGTGAAAGATCATAAATGCACCAGACAGGGAGCCAAAAAGAATCACTCGGCAAACATGAAGAGGCTACAAATAGTAGAAACAGGATGGCATAAATCGGGCAAAACCGAAATAAACCGCAACGGTTAAGTTGATTTTTCTTATAAAAACATCAGACAACAAATACGATTTAGGGTTTATGAAGGCATTACAAGTAAAATTCAACTCAGGAGAAAAGAAAAACAGTATACAATATATAATGTATATAATGGACCTTTATTAGTCATTATATACATTACGAAATAACAACCGGATTCGTTTATAGATTACAATGTCTCTGTTTAGAGTAAAAGGGCGCTTACCAAATGGTCTACTATTTATCAGTAATTCCGTTTCACTAACTAATATAATTGTCACAGTAACGTCAGCTGAAAACAAACTACCTTGATCACGAAATTCTAGTTTGTCGTTGCCTGCATATAGATTGATCCAACCGAATGATTCCAACTTTTGCTTTACTTCATTAGTTGTTATACTTGAGTTTAGTTTCAATAGCCTGAATTGCCTTTCACTACGAATACGAATAAGCGCAAAAGCAGATAAACAAAACCCAAATAAAAAGATAATCAGATTAGAATCATTATTCGGATAAAACATTATTTAAATTGGATATAGCCAATACCTAACGTAAACAACAAGACAAAACACAAGATTATTATCTAGCTTTGCCCTGTTAGTAATTTAAATAGTTAGGTAAAAACAATCCTATTTATTATTGTTCCTATCAAGCTGTTTTATATTGCTTACTTTGTATTTTCCAAAAAACTCCTTTAAAGTTGGAGACCAATCAAAATTTTTGATTCTCCTCTGCGGATATATATCCAACAATGAGTCAAAAGGTATTTTTTGATTAAACTCAACAATGAGATTTACATATGATATTTTCTTTGATTCTAATTGTATTCTTTTCTTTCTTGTGTAAGGGAATATATATATTCCAAATATTTTACCGTCTAAATCAGTTGCATATAAATAAGATTTAATTTCATAGTCTATATTGTCTAGAATTAATGACGCAGGTTTGCCTATAAATAGATTTTTTCGATCTATAAAATTATAAACATTATAAGCAATAGTATCGCCATTGAATTTTTCAATTGATTTATATTCAATTTTCCCCTTGCTGTCTTTTGGTGTTACATTACGCGTTGTTGTACAACTCACAAACACTACCATTAATAATAGATACTTTAGTTTCATGATTTATTATATTATTTACATTCTGATGCTGCATATTTATCCATTCCATTATTAATCTGCCTTTTCAGCATTAAGTTTAATGAAATACCCATCATTTTACAGTATTGAAATAAGAAAGACAACATTATAATTTTCTAATACATAAAACCAAGCACATCCACCTGCAATATCTTATTTAGTTTCAATAGTCTGAATCGCCTTTCGCAACAAATACGAATAAACGCTTTACAATCACCTCCCAGGTAGAAGGCCATTTAAAGTTTGTCCTAATGTAGTTTTCTTGCTCTGCTGTCATATCTCTCAATTATTTAAAAGAACTTGTTTTCCCAGTTCCCCTCAATCCCCCTTAATTTATACTGAACGAATTAATGGCCGAAACAGAAATATTACCCACTTTATCAGTTGTTATGACTTTCCAATAATATGTCTTGCCACTCGTAAGAGTTTGCGTAGCAGTGCTGGCTGTTTGTGACGTAATTACTGCTGTTGTGGCATTTGTATTGTCCATATACAGGGAGTAACTGGCAATGTCATTGTCGGGATCGCTGCCGGTCCATTGAAAAGTAACCTGCACCGATGTTACTCCGTTTGAAGCGATGGTAGTTCCCGACGTCGGTGATGTCAGATCGGCTGCAAAAGGAGCATAACTGCTCGATGCTGCTCCCGACAAGTAGAATTTCCAACTATTGCTGGTTGTTTTACCCGAGGTATTAGTTGCTGTTATAGTCCACGAGTAAGGTGTATTTATTGCCAGAGTGGCTGTATATAATGTATCCTTAGTGGTATAGGTAGCAGCTGCCTGTGTATTCAGACTTTTGATGACTAATTGGTAGCTATCCGCATTACCAGCAGATTTCCACGCAAACGACACCGAAGCCGAGGTTCCGCTTGCAGAGGTACCCTGTAAGCAGGCTGTATTATTTGCAGGTAAAGATAAAACGGTTGTTCCCGGAATAGGGGTAGCCACGGGAATCGGATCACTTCCTTTTCCTCCACAACCTATTAGAATCAAACCGGCAAAAAGACCGGCTATGCTTTGTATTTTTATTTTATGTATCATACTTATCGTTTAATAGAAATATTTGTTGTCAATTATTATTCTCTCTCAGTAGGTTTTGATCTATAACCTATTTTTTTACCATCTTGACACTGCTGTGTACCGTAGAACCGTTTACCTTTACAATGTACGTACCACTACTAAAATCAGATACATCAAGATCTACTAACCTGCTCGACGGAACAACAAGCTTTTGTTTGAGTTCTACTGCTCCGCTCAGTGAAATGATTTCGGCAGTAACCGATTCTTCCTCGCCGGGAATACCCAGCGTTATTTTACCCGTAGTAGGATTGGGGAAAAGCGAAATATGACCGTTCTCACTGTTGTAGATAGTTTCTTCATACATTCCCTGACAAAGCTTTTCTGTATAGATTTTGATTTTGTTTTCGCCCGGCACTAAAAAAACCTGAACCTGATCACTCTGTGTTTCGGTGGTATGGTCATTGACACTGACATAATAGTTTGTTCCTCCACTCAAAGCATAGATGGCACGACTTTTTTCGGCACCCACTTTCAACACACTTAAATCGTCAGGCTGGGTAACTACTACATTGAAGCTTTGTTCGTAGTTGTCCAGAAAATCAATTTTGAAAACCAGCTTATAGGTATCTGCCGGCAGATTCTTAAGGTTGTCGGTAGTGCCTGAAAACATAATTGCCGTTTTATAATCGGTATTTGTTCCTGTTATATACACTGTATAATCCAGTGCCTTGGCCAAAGTCACTTCAATAGCACCATCTTTTGTATCACGACAGGTACAATTCGATGCCTTTATTTGGTAGTTATTGGCCGCAACTACCCCCGAAGCATTGACAACAGCAAGTACCGGTGATGATACCGTACCATCGGATACGTTTTTCAGGGTTACATTATAAGTACCGATAGATACATACGGAAACTCGTTGCTACTTTGATACGTTTTACCATCCAAACTATAGGTAAATCCGGTAGAAGGTGTAACCGTAATGCTACCCGATAGCGTTGTAGCAGTAGGCTGTGTTACCGCTACCGTAACAATAGAGAAGTTGGCTACCAAAGAGCGAGCAGCACTGACTGTAAATGTATAACTCGGATTTGTTGAAACCACCGCTCCATTCTCTGTCCAACCGGTAAAGACATAACCGGTTTTTGGAGCGGCTGTAAGAGTACAGCTTGAACCTGTAGCATAACCGCCCGTGCCGGTAATATTTCCTTGTGATGCATCTGCGGTAGCATTAATTATAAAGCCAGCAACAAAGTTGGCAATAAACGTATGAGCTGCATTTACAGTAAAGGTGTAAGTTGCATTTGTTGAAGCTACTGTTCCATTTTCTGTCCAATTACTAAATATATACCCAGTAGTTAAACTTGCAGTAAGAGTACAACTTGCACCTGTTACATAACCACCTGCACCAGTTACACTACCTCCTGTTGAAGAATTCGAAACAGCTGTAACCGTGTATCCGGCAATAAAGTTAGCCACTAGTGTACGGGCAGTGCTAACTTTAAAAGTATCAGTTGCATTCTTCGAAACAGCCATTCCGTTTTCAGTCCAGTTGCTAAATATATAACCAGTATTTGCGGTTGCCGAAACAATACAAGTTGCCCCGGAAGCGTATCTTCCAGTGCCTGTAGTGCTACCTCCAGCAGAAGGGTTAGAGCTAATAGCAATTATATAATCACCGGCATTGTTTTCTGTAAAGTTAGCCACAAGTGTACGATTAGCTGTTACAGTAAAGGTATAACTTGCATCTGTAGAAACCACAGTTCCATTTTCTGTCCAGTTGGCAAAAGAATATCCAGTATTGGGTACAGCAGAAATTGTACACTGATTTCCGCTTAGATAACTACCAACTCCATTTACATTACCTCCAGTTGATATATTTGCTGACACTGTAATAGCATACAAAGGCAATTCAACAATATTAGCAAAAGCTTTCCATTGGCTGGCAGTAGCATAAAGTGTTTTCGATCCTGTAGGCACATAGAGCGTACAAGTGGCTGTAGAAAAATAACCAAAAGTATTGTTGACTAGCTTAATCAATCCAGGAGTAGTATTATTAGAACTAACAGAGTTTAATCTTGCAGAGAAAAAAACTGTATTTCCCATCGAAGAAACCGAATTCGGAATAGTAACACTTAGTAATGCGGTGACATGATCAAAAGTATAATCACCGACAGAAGTAACTGTACTTGGAATAGTATAGCTTGTATTAGATTTTCCGGCTGGATATTGAATAAGGCTTGTAAATGATTTATTGAACAATACTCCATCAGAACTGCTATAATTCGGATTATTGCTGTCGACATTAATTGAAGCTAATTTTGTAGAATATGCAAATGCAAGCGTTCCGATGAAGGTCACTGAACTTGGAATTGAAATGGCTGTTAATCCTGTACAGTTATAAAATGCATACTCCTCAATAGAAGTAACAGAACTCGGAATAGCAATAGTAGTCAATTTATTACAAGCATAAAATACACTATTACCGATAGAAGTCACTGAATTTGGAATAGTTATCGAGGTTAAACCAGAGCAACCTCCAAAAACACCATTAGCAATGGAAGTGATCGTATTTGGAATAGTAATCGAAGTTATTTTTGAGCATTGGTTAAATGCCCCATTTCCAATGGAAGTAACTGAATCGGGGATAGTAATAGATGCTAAATTGAAACAGTCATAAAACGCCCAATTTCCAATAGAAGTCACTGAATTGGGGATGCTTATTGATTCCAAACCACGACAATCATAAAAAGCAGAATCTCCAATAGCGGTAACATGGTAGCTTGTGTCCTTATAAGTTACGGTACTTGGGATGGTAACAGCACTGTTATAGTGTCCAACATTCGGAGATCGGGAACAGACGTAAGCTGATGTTGGTGATGAAATTTTATAATATAAACCATCAGCATCGGCGAAATCATACGTTCTAACAAACTTAGCTGTTAGCGTAGTATCATTGCCAAGGGTAAAAGTAACGCTTGGTGATGTGGATACTACATAACCCTTATTATTCGTCCAATTTTTAAATTCGTAACAAGTATTGGGGATTGCCGACACTGTTATAGTTGAACCATAATTATATATTCCACCTCCAGTAACATTTCCTCCTTCTGATAGGTTAGCCGTAGCATTAACAGTATATTTATAAGCAGTGAAATTGGCTGTTAATGTAGTATCTTGTGTAAGAGGAAAGGTGAAACCGGGCAAAGTAGATAGAATAGTGCCTTTGTTGTTCGTCCAATTTGCAAAAGTATATCCTTTGTTTACGGTGGCTGTTACGGTTCGGGTAGTACCGGTATAATAGTTACCACTACCGGAAACAGTTCCTCCTGCCGGTGGACCGGCAATTGTTATGATATTACGTATTTTTGTTGAAAGTTCAAAATTGGCTATAAGAGAAGTATCTTGTATAGCCGTAAAGGTTATGTTTGCCGAATTGCTTATTATATTCCCTCTGTTATTTATCCAGTTAACAAAAGCGTATCCGGTAACAGGAGTCGCCGTAAGAATACACGATGAACCTTTGAGACAAGAACCACTCCCAATAACCGATCCAGCTGTCGAAGGATTTATTGAAACTGAAACCGAGTTGCTTGTTGTTTCTGTTATATTACTGAAAGCACTCCATTGGGAAGCAGCAGCATAAAGTAATTTGAAACCTGTTGGTACATACAATTTACAGGTAGTTGGGGCAGAATAAAAAACATTACTACCCAATGTTATATTTGCAGGGGTAGAACTATTGGCATAAATAGAAACTAAGCTTCTACAATAATAAAATGCCGAATTTCCAATAGAGCGTACCGAAGCCGGAATACTAACAGAGCTTAATGATGTGCAATAATAAAAAGCCGATTCCCCTATGGAGTTTACCGAAGTAGGAATTTCCACCGAAGTTAGAGCAGAACAATTAAAGAACATATTATTTCCAATAGAAGTAACTGAATTCGGAATGGATACAGAAGTCAATTTATTACATCCTGCAAATGCATCGCTACCAATTGTAGTTACGCTATTAGGAATAGATATTGAAGTTAAATTGGTGCTACAAAATGCAGCACTTCCAATAGAGGTTACCGATTTGGGAATTGAAATAGAAGTCAATAAAGCATTACTAAAAGCATTATCGCCAATAGAGATAATTGTACCTGGAATATTATAACTTGTATTGACATTTCCTGCAGGATATTGAATGACAGACGTTTTAGTTTTGTTGAACAACACTCCATCACTGCTACAATAATTCGGATTATTGCTATCAACAATAATGGAGGATAACTTGGTACAATATGAGAATGGATGACTTCCAAGTGAAGTTACTGAACTGGGAATGGTTATCGAAGTTAATGCTGTAGAGGAAAAAGCAGCACTTCCTATTGTAATTACGGAGTTGGGAATGGTTACTGAAGTTATAGCTGTGCCGCTAAAAGCTTCATCGCCTATCGTAGTAACCGAACTTGGAATATTAACAGAAGCTAATTGATTACAAGACCCAAAAGCATTTTCACCAATAGAAATAACCGAATTGGGAATAGTAATGGAGGTCAATGCACACGGATAAAAAGCTGATTTTCCTATTGAGGTGACTGAATTTGGAATATTAACCGAAGCCAATGATGTGCACCAACAGAAAGCATGATAAGGAATAGATGTAAGTGAGCCTAAAATTATCGCAGATTTCAAATTTGAGCACCCATAAAATGCATCATCGCCTAAAATAGTTACCGAAGAAGGTATAGTAACTGATGTTAATCCCTCACAATCCCTAAATGCCTCCTTACCAATTGAAGTAATATTATTGGGTATAGTAACTAAAGTTATTGCCCTACAATTATAAAAAGCATCATCCCCAATAGCCGTAACCACATAATTAGCCCCATTGTAACTTACTGAAGAAGGAATCGTAAATGCTCCGGCAGTAGATGTACTAATGGCAGCTGTTGAAGCTTCCGTCCCAATCGCTACCGTTTTATTCGTGGCATCGGTAATGGTATACGTTACGCCATCTACGGTGAAAGTTGTTGCCCACCCCTGCAGGCCAAAGAGTAGTACAGTAAAAAGAAGTAAAGTTTTTCTCATGTAGTATATGTTTTGTATTTTTCTATTTGGGTTACCTTGCTAGAATGCTTATCCGGTGCATTGTATCGGCATAAAGATTCATTCTATTTTTTTATTTAAAAACAGACTCCAAAGATAAAGACAATTCTTTACATTAACAATATTTCTTTTAGTTATTTTTGATCAACACTTTACTTTTTGTTTTAAAATGTAGTTCTATTTGCTCCGTCAGTGTAAAAAAGCAAACAAATACATTGCTTTTCGCAGCAACTATCCCTATTCACAGAAAAGATATTGACAAGAGTTTCGCTTGTACATGATCTTCCATACCATTGGTCTCCGGAAAAAACAATAGATTCTTCACTTCGTTCAGAATGACAGGTTATTACATTCGCTTTGTTAGAGATGGGTTAGGTTGGCGGCTTCACCGCCAACCTAACCCATCTCTATACATAAAACATTGATTGTCATTTCGAATGAAGTGAGAATTGAAAATCGGCGTTAGCCAAATCTCTCACTTCGTTTCATATATAAAGTTTACTAGACAATAATGCTTCCATACAAACTTTTTTTATCCGTTATTTGGAAAAAAGAATCCGAATTATTAGTTTTGCATTTCTAAAATCTATACTTACTGCTCTTGTAACTTGTAACTCGTAACTATCTACAGCTTATGAATCACGAATTACTCATTCTTATAACAGGCATCGCCATTCTGCCCGAATTAATGCTGGTAGTTTTTAGCCGCATCCTATGGCACAAAGAGTCGTCCATCAGGAGGGCAAACCGCATGCTGGCCCGGATACTTTTGTTGCTGGCCGTGCTCAATTGCTGGATGTTGTTTTGGTATCATGCCCGTAGCGGCAAACCGGACAGCCTACTCCCCTACTATTTTCCGCTCGATCAGATTCTGGTGATGTTTATTGGTCCCGCTTTCTATTTTTACATCCGGCTTTTGTTCGACCGGTCGTATCCCCTTACGTGGCGGCAACTGTTGCACTATACATTTCCGGCTATACCGGCATGGATTTATGTCATCTATTTTCTCACTCTCCCCGCGCCGATACGCGTAGGGATAATTACCGACCATGCCCACCGCCTGCGTTGGATGGATGATGTGCTGGATTATTGTTTCTATTTGCAAGCTATAAGCTATCTGTTTATCTGCCTTGCGAAAGTAAAAAAGCTACGCAAAGCCGACTACCTGTTGGAGGCCGACGGGTATACCGGCAACATTCGCTGGCTGGTTTATTTTCTCGGAGTGGCTCTGGTGGGAATACTCGGGCATCTGCCCCTGCGGGCTCTTCAGAACTGCAATGATCTGGAAGTGCTAATCGGAACAATCTCCATCACGGCACTGGTAGTGGTACTTTTTCTACAGTCGCTACTCAATAGTGGACTTTCCATGCAATATATGTTTGAAACTCCACCCGAAATTGCACCTATACCCATTCTTAAAAAAGTACAGATCAGATACGGCCTGAAAGAGACACAAATCAGCGACTACCTGAGAAAGTTAGATACGGTAATGGAAACCGAAAAGCCCTATCTGGACCACCACTGTTCGCAAGAAATGATTGTC